>Ga0206683_10000095_pt1 | contig 59556 bp, 43 predicted proteins | sample M280m12015metaG_FD_155483 | JGI IMG/M metagenome (GOLD analysis project Ga0206683, IMG submission 155483) | Ammonia-oxidizing marine archaeal communities from Monterey Bay, California, United States - M2 80m 12015 | ecosystem: Environmental > Aquatic > Marine > Intertidal zone | place: USA...
ATAAAGATATCTTGTGATGTTCCAGAAATAATTGTGGCACAACTCACACCAAATATTGTAATAAAAATTGTAATGAATATATTTAATAATTTTTTCATAACAACTCCCTAAAGTTTATTATTATTTGTTTTAATAATATCTATATCATTAATTGAAAATTCAGAATTTATGCTATCTCCTTTGATGGTAAATATTATGTTTTCACCTTCCTTTCCAATAAAAATGCCTTTATTAAACTTACCCGATTTAAGTAATAATAAATCTTGCCCAAACAACAAGCCAGTAAGCATTAATAGTGGTAGAAATCGCTTCATAATAGCAATATTACACTGTAGTAGCCCTAAATGTCTAGAAACAAAAAACCCCACGAATGTGGGGCTTGATGTTTACTGAATTACTCTATTAATTAATATGAAAGATATTTATTTATTTGCGTTTATAAACATTATTTTAATAGAATCATTTTCTTGGTACTAATAAAATCACCAGCTTGAATCTTATACAAATACACACCAGCAGTCACCGCTTTACCATATCTATCAGTCGCATTCCATATCATGGATTTAAACCCAAAATTCTGTGATTCACTTAATAATGTTTTCACTTCTTTACCCAACATATCATAAATGGTAATCGTAACATGACTATGCTCTGGTAAATCATAGCGGATAGTTGTCGATGGGTTAAATGGGTTTGGATATGCCGGATATAATTTATAATTAACTGGAATCTCGCTTTGATCATTAGTGTTATACAACCCTTGCACTTCATTAAAAGCAGTTCCAAACGTACCCTCTAAATCCCAGGATATACCAGGAACCCAATGATCACCGCCATATTCGTATGCCCCTATGTCTGGTGCAGAACCAATATAAGTTCCAGTAACATCCCCGATTATTACGCCAGAATCAATTAATGCAGATCCTTGAATTGGCCTAAAATCAAAATTTTCAGGATCAACAAGCATATCTTTTATATCACTATTTGTTTCATAACCATTCCAATTATGATCATAAATACCTGGCACTGGATAATCCTCATAATTTCCTGACCTATGACCAGCAATTTTATTCGCTGCATTATTTCGAGTTTCTGTACCATCATTCCCTCCTTGATCAATCATAACTATAATATCATTCTTGTCTCCATTATCAAATGCAGTATTATTATATAACATATGTTCATATCCTTTGATCATTATTCCACCCTGCACATTCCAAATGACATTGTGATGCATTAAACCGTTATTCCCAGCTCCATTCCCATCAAAACGTGAACCATATTTTATCGTATCATGTAACCAATTATAACGAATCTCTACATTTGGTTGCTGTCCGACCATACATTGAATAAGAGATCCATCACTTTGCATATATCCACTATCATATATATTATTTAATTCAATTAATGCCTCATTACCTGGGTTTAATGTTGCTGAAGCACCCATTTTATGCATCGTATTCCTTCGAAAGATATTTGCAGAACCACCCATCTGAATTGTCGTCATTAATCCATTCAAATCTGTTGCGGTATAATCAATATGATAGAAATAACAATCTTCTATAGTATTATTATTTGAATAGATTTCAAGAGCAGATCCATCCGTATATCGAAAGGCACATTTGTAAACAATACAATTACTACTGCCAGTAATTAATGACATATCTGGTTGTATATCAATTATCCCTAACATCCTCTTATAACAACTTGGATACCAAAAATTACATCCTTCAATACGAGTATATTCTCCATTAGTAATTTTAAATGTAGTTCCAAAAAATTCAAGGTTTTGTATTCCTATATAATCCGAATTAGAAATATCAAAAGCATAGGACTGAACTTTTCCTCTAATTTGAAGATTATTGGGATTAGAATTATCTAGTGGCCAAAAATATAAATCATTAGTTAGGGTATCTAAAAACCATTCCCCCTCTACATCAAGAAAAGCAAGCTTTCCTTCTAAAAAATAATCATGATGCTTTGTTTTCCAATCAGGAACAGGATCATACGTAAATGTATTTCCGGAATGAGTAAGAATACGACGTGTCCAGGTCTTAAATGAACCAACATTCAAAATTGCAATTGCTCCGGTAATATCTAATCCGCTTGCGGCTAAATCAACGGATCCATGAGGTTCATCAATAAATGCACCATTCGTATACGCATTCTCATCTTCATCAATGGTTCCATGACCCCAATGACCTTCTTTATCCCAAATAGATCCATCTTCAAAGTTAGCATTGGGCCAGCGAGCCATAACCATCTCCTGTCGATCAGAGAATAACTGCCATACAGGGAAATCTAGTGTCGTTTTCCATATATTACCTGAATATATCTCCCAAGGAGATTCTAAAAGTACTGTACCATCCAATAGGACTCGTTCATTTTCGTATGCAGAAAAAATCAATGGTGCGTTTTCTGATCCATCATTATTATTCATTGAAACGACTTCGTGATAATTTCCTTGTCTAATATAGCAAACATCACCTGCGATCATTACATCTGCAGCTTTTTGAATTGTTAAAAAAGGGTTATCTACTGTTCCAGTGTTATTATCATTACCATTATTTGAAACATAATAATCAGTTGCAGAAATTGATGATATAAAGATAATCAACAAATAGAGATAGAGTTTTTGCATAATTTTATTAGTACGAAAATATAATTATTTCGCTGTACCCATAGTTATTGTTAAAATAATTTTACTAAACCAATTAAATGGCAATATTGATCGTAATCCAACTCTGATTTTTGCTTGAGTGCCAGCCAGATACCGTAATTTATTTTTTTTCCTTTTAATTATTTTTTCAATAATAATTGCAATATCTTCTGGGTCTCCTACTCCTCTACGGGTATCTAATATTTTAGAATGTAAATCTTTCAATCTATTTGTGAATTCAACATAAGGGCTTTGTACGTTTGATCCCGCTTTAGCTTCTTTGCTATTATCATCAATTGCCTTAGTAGAATATGTTCCTGGTTCAAGCAATACAACTTCAATTCCAAATGGATGAAGCTCAAAGTATAAACCTTCACTAAATCCTTCAAGTGCAAATTTTGAAGACCCATATGCACCTAACCCTGGCAATGCAGATCGACCTTGAGCACTTGAAACATTTATTATTTTTGTTGAAAATATTTTCTCTGATTTCATTGCGGTCTTACGCATTAAAGGCAATGCAATTCTAGTTACTTTTTGTACACCAAAAAAATTTGTCTCAAATTGATCTCGTATTTCCTTTTCAGATAAGTCTTCGAAAAAACCACCAATTCCATAACCAGCATTATTTATCAAAATATCTAATCTCCCTTCATTATCAGCAATAGTATTGATCGTTTTCTGTATAGAAGTATCATCGCGAACATCAAGCTCAATCATATGACAATTTGTATCTCTTCGATCCAATTCTATTTTTAGATCATTATTTTTTGATAGATCACGCATACTAGCATAAACAGTATACCCTAAAGAAGACAGTCTTGCAGCTGAGATCATTCCAAAACCGCTCGAGCATCCAGTGATTAAAACAATTTTTCTCATAAATCCATAATGAATAATTTTGTATCTAATACATCAGTCCATTGCATATTATCAATGTTAGGAATGTTAAAATTTTTGGTATAACCCCAATCATGTTCTAATACCTTTTTCCAACCAACATGAACTTTTGTCCATAGGATAGGACCATTATAAATAGGGTTGTTTATATTGCTATAGAGATAATGATTAAGATCATCTTTTTGATATAATTTTCTATCAATAGAATTTCTCAATTTCCTAAATAGACTAATATCTTCAAATTCTTTTGCCGCTAATAATCCCGTTAAATGTGCTAAAGGAGATGCGCCAGCTTCTAAATCTTCTTTTACATAGGCAAAAGGGCCTAATTCTTGTGTAAAATTTTCTTTCCATACAGAATATAAATCTTCATTATATTTTTCTTCATACACCCTTAAAAAAGTCATCGTCCATGCATTTGTGTACCCTGACAGCTGTGGATTACAGAATTGATGTTTTGTATTGTACATCTTTAAATAGAAACCATTGTTTTGGTCAGTCATCTTTTGTTTAATAAAATTAATTGTCCAACTTGCTTCAACATCGGAATAATTTGTTCCATATAGTTTGTCATATATCTTAAGACTTAATAAAGAAATAGAATTACATTGAGCAAAATATCTACCCGGCTCACAATCTGCGCCTTCATGCTTTCCTTCAATATGATGCCTTCGCATTTCATCGATAATTCTACTAGTAAGCCAAGTTAATTCTCGACTGAATTCTTCATTGCCAGTCATTAATTGATAAAGACCATACATCAAATTTAAATGTCCTTTATACATGACATTACCTTCAGATATTGGATCATCTCCCATTCCATACGAAATCCAATCCCCCCATACCTTTGGTGATTTCATCTTCTTTATCATTAAGTACATTGCATGCTTAGCTCTATCTGCATGTTCTTGGCTAATCATCGCAATGGATGGCATCGCATATGATGAAAAAGCAATACCATATCTCCAACGTAAATGTTCCGAAGTATCCCAACCGATAAATTCATCCCCAGTTATATCCATCAATTCATATGTATTGTATACATAATTGAATTGCCCAATTTCATCTTTTTGAAGTGTGCGTTGTCCTATTGGGTCAAAGTACCTTTTCGCATTAGGTAGCCCAAAGGGATAAAAAGAGTAAACAACTAATAAGAAAATTATTCCTGCTATGAAAAACGATACTTTTTTTTGCTTATTCATGGATATTATATGTTTTAAATAAAAAGATAGGGCTTATTTAATTAAACTGGACTAGTATTAACAATTATATTACTCTTTTCATTTTTTTGGAAATAAAATGTTAATACTAAGGAAAATATGATATATAATATCAATAAATACACAGGAATACCCTGTAATCCATACCAACTTAAGTTTTGGATAAATAACAGCACAAAAACCAAACTTGCTTTTAATAATTCAGCAATGAATGCATAATTACTATTATCTAACATCGATGTAAATGAAAAGACACTTAAAAGTAAAACTACAGCATATAAATAATTCATTGTATTGCTATGACTAGAAAAGATTACGAGTAAATGGAATAACAATAAATGCGTTATAACTAATTGGGACCATGAGTAGGCAAATAGACCGCGAGAATTATTTGTGTTATATTTTGATTGTTTTGCTGGATTAGTGACTTCTAATAAAGGAAATTTTTCTTTGACATCAACCGGCCTCCATCCTGTTGGCATAAACCAGATACGAATTTTGTCAAAATATCTTTCCGCATGCCAGGCATCTTTTAATAATTGCCAAAAATGTTTAAAGTTTATAATAACTGGATTCCAAGTACGGACTGGTTTTAATGTACCATATACGGGTTTAACGCTATCAATTTCAGATTGGAAACTCCCAAATAGCTTATCCCAAATAATAAGAATTTGACCATAGTTTTTATCTATATACTCAGGATTTATTGCATGGTGAACTCTATGATGAGACGGAGTAACTAAAAAATATTCAAATACGCCCATTTTCCCAATTAATTGTGTATGGTACCAAAACTGCAAAAAGAAATGTATAGGACCAAGTATGACAAATATCTTTACAGGTACACCTAATAAAGCTGCAGGAATCATGAAAATTGTTGAGAAGTTTATAGCATTAGAGATTGATTGCCGTAATGCGCAAGCTAAATTAAAATCTTCACTGCTATGGTGAATAATATGTCTATTCCATAGAATATTCACTCTATGTTTTAAACGATGAGTACAATAACCGGTAAAATCTTGCACTAAAAATGCAATTATTACTGCAATCCAAATATTTTCAATATGAAAAATAGTTAAATTATTAACTAACCAGGAATATCCTATAATTACAAATCCATATTTGACTCCATCTCGAATTATTTTAGTTAATCCTGAACTAAGACTTGCAATAACGTCTGCTTGACGATTAACTCTAATACCTCTTTTCTTTGCAATTATAGCTTCCAATGCGATTAGAAACATAAAAATTGGCACTGCAACAAATAAAGATTTGATATAAAAACTCATAAATTATCTATAATAATATGGTATTCATTAATAGTTAATGTTATCAATATTGTAATTTAAGATTTATCATATTTTATTAAATATAAAATTAATAGTAATTTATTGTAGTGATTTTAATTATTTATAATTCATGAAAGCAAAATTTTCAAATGTTGAAAAATCCTTTTTCAGCAAATCACATTTAAACAAGCCCAAAACCAAAATTCCTTTTATTCAAGTTGATAATATACCTGACCTAGGCTTGTTAACCTCGTTAAGATTTCTTGAATGGACACTAGAAAATCCTCAAGGCGTAATAAGTCTTCCAACAGGGAAAACTCCAGAATATTTTATCAAGTGGACTCAATATATCTTATCAAATTGGAATAAACCTGAAATAGAAAAAATATGTAAGGATAATGGATTAAATACTAGTAAAAAACCAGATTTGAGTCACTTGAAATTTGTGCAAATTGATGAGTTCTATCCAATTAATCCATTACAACATAATAGTTTTTATTATTTTGTAGAAACCTTCTATATAGAAGGTTTTGGCTTAAATCCAAAAAATAGTTTATTAATTAATAGCTATAAAATCCCAGATCTTAAGGATGTAGCAATTGAAAATATTTTTCCTAATTATAAGATAGATTTATCTCTTCGATATAGAGATACCAACTCTGATATTGAAGAAAAACAAAAACAAACTATTTTTGCAATTGATCAATGGTGCAGTGAGTACGAAAATAAAATTTCAGATTTAGGAGGAATCGGTTTTTTCCTTGGAGGGATAGGACCAGATGGCCATATTGCTTTTAATGTTCGTGGATCAGATCATAATTCTACAACAAGAATACTAGAAACAAATTTTGAGACACAAGCGACATCAGCATCCGATCTAGGTGGAATTGAAATTTCACGTAACCGATTAGTTATCACTATTGGTCTTTCTACTATAACAAAAAACCCTGATGTAATAGCGATTATATTTGCAGCTGGCAGATCAAAAGCAAAAATTGTAAAAGATTCTCTCCAAAAAAGAAAAGATGTCAATTTCCCAGCTACATCACTTAGCGATTCAATAGGAAGTCGCTTTTATCTTACAAAAGGTGCAGCTTATATGCTGGATGAAAAAAATATTAGTAATAAGGATTGGAATTCAGAAGCAACCAATCGTGCATTGATCAAGTTATGCAAGAATCTTAACAAATTTGGAAGTCGTTTAACTCAAAAAGATATTATGGGTGATACACTCACATCATCTATTCCAAATATAAACGAGAATACTTCTACTTTATTTATAAATCATATGAAAAAGAAGATCCAAAAAGCTAGTGATCTCCCTATGGATAATACCATATTACACACAGGTCCACACCATGATGATATATTATTAGGTTATTCACCAGTAATTAACCATCTAGTTCGCTCACCCAAAAACACAAATTACTTTGCAGTAATGACTTCCGGATTTACCTCCGTTACAAACAAATATATTTCTAGTCTATTATCTAATACATTAGAACTAATCAAATCAGAAAAAATACAGATGATAAAATATCCTGATTTTTTTGATAGCGGATTTAAGTTAAAAAAAGCCAAGGACGTATATCATTATCTAGATAAAGTTGCATCTCAAAATACTTTTGGCCAAACACGAGGTCTTTGTCATCGAATGGTACGATCTTTAGTAGATATCTATAGTCTCAAATTTGTAGATGAATTAATAATAAAGATAAATGAAATTCTACAATATTTCTCCAGTTGTTATGATGGAGAAAAAAACCCTCCTGATATTCAAAAATTGAAAGGTATGTTACGAGAATTTGAGGAAGAACTAACTTGGGCACATTATGGTGTTGATATCAAAAATATTTATCATTTACGCCTTGGTTTTTATACAGGAGATATATTTACGGAAACTCCTAATCGTGAACGAGATATAAAGCCAATAATTAAATTAATAAATAAAACTAATCCAGATATTATTACGTTAGCACTTGACCCTGAAGGAAGTGGCCCAGATACTCATTATAAAGTACTACAATCAATTGCTGAGGCTTTACGAATTTTGAATAAAGAAAAAGATATGTCCAAAGTAAAAATTTGGGGATACAGAAATGTTTGGTACCGTTTTGACTCAGCAGAAGCTAATATTATGTTTCCTGTTTCCCTTAATTCAATGGCGGTGGTAAGAGATACATTTTTAAATTGTTACCTTAGTCAAAAAGACGCTTCTTTTCCAAGCTATGAATTAGATGGTCCTTTCTGTGATCTAACTCAGAAAATATGGGTCGAACAACATAGAACAATGGAGTTAATACTGGGGAAAGATTTCTGGTATCAAAATAAAGACCCTCACTTTCGGGCAACCCATGGTTTAGTTTACTTGAAAGAACTAACCGTGGAAGAGTTCTTAAATACCGCTCGAAGTCTTGAAGAAAGTATAGAAGGATCCCTCATTAAATAATATCATTTATCTGTTTCATAAGTGAATCATCAAATTTATCTAAATAATCAATCGTTCTTAAGTTTTGTCTTAGTTGATCTGGGTTCGATGCTCCAAGTATGACTGTGCTAACATTTTTATTTTGCAGACACCAACCCAGAACAAGATTAACTAAAGGTATTCCTATGCTATCAGCGACTTCTTCAAGATCATTTGTTATCTTTAACATAGTTTCTCCTTTATCACTATTTAATCTATCCTTAAGAAACTCATAACCATTTAAATTCACTCTTGTACCATCAGGAATTCCATTTTTATATTTTCCAGTTAAGATACCTGAAGCCAAGGGTGAAAAGATCGTTGTGCCAAGCCCTCTATTATTAAATAAATCAAGATAATCATTTTCCATTTTTGATCGATTAAAAATATTATACTCGGGTTGTTCCATTGTTGGGGGTGTAAGTTGCTTTTCTTCAGAAATAGCATATGCCATTTCAATCTGATCTGCGCTCCACTCTGAAGTTCCCCAATAAATAATTTTCCCTTGGAGTATCAAGGAATGCATTGCTCGTACAGTTTCCTCAATGGGAGTTTCCGGGTCCGGTCGATGACAAAAGAACAGATCAAGGTAATCTACTTGCATACGCTGAAGTGCTGCATTACATGCATCATGTATATGTTTCGCACTTAATCCTCTCTGTGTGGGAAGTTCCCCACCCCAAAATACTTTACTAGATAAACAATATGTGTCTCTTGGGAAAGCAAGTTTTTTTAATGCTTGACCCATTATTTCTTCAGATTTACCATTTGCATACGCTTCTGCATTATCAAAAAAATTAACACCTTCATCATACGCAATTTTCATCATCTCTACTGCCATAGAGGTATCTATTTGAAAGGAAAATGTTACCCATGATCCATATGATAATTCACTTATTTTTAATCCAGACTTACCAAGATTTCGATATTTCATTATGTATTTCTTTCTTACTTATTTATCAAAAATTTTAATCATTAAACATAGTTTTAATCAATGGCGAAACAGTTCTTTTATTTTGATATTTTATTCCAAGGAAAGCAGCTATTGTAGAAGCAATTTGACTGCTATATATTATTTCATGTTTACCCATTTCACCTTTTGAAGGAGTATCTGGTCCAAGTACAGCCATCCATACATTTTCAGCTCCCTTTACTGAACTGCCATGATTCCTCCAAGAATCTATATCCTTACTTCCTCTGCCGTGATCTGTGGTTATAAGAATCGTTGTTTTATTTTTATAATAATAATTATTTTGAACCCAATCCCACAAATCAGACACATATTGATCTAATTGATTTGCAGCATTTAAATACTGATCATACTTACCTTCATGTGCATATTCATCTGTTTCATCATAAGCAATATATAATAATTTTGGTCTTAATTCTTCCAGATAAGTTTTTGCAAAATTGTGTGTTATAGCATCATAGCGAACGCTTTTCCATGGAACAGGTATTTGTAGCATAATTTCATTTAATAATCCAATCTTTGGATTATTTTGCCCTTTTTCATATGACTCCATACCTGCACTAACATATATCCCTGAACGTTCTTCATTGATAATAAAATCAAAAACATCCCATGAACAAAATGCAGCTACCTTATTATTATACCCTGGTTGATTATGGATATATTCGAGTACTGTTATATTCGGATTATTTTCCTTATTATTACTATTTCTTGTTAAATCTACATAGCCAACCAACATTTCACTATATCCTGGATAAGAAAACCTATAAGGATTTTTAAGAATTGTTTTACTGCCTTTACGTATGTTACCATATAATTGACCTTGGTCAACAATAGTATTCCAAAAAAAAGGCATTAATTTTTCTCTACGAATCTGATCAGAAGAATGCCAATACTCTTTTAACATATGATTTTGGTCTTTTGTATAATTATCTGAATGAATTAATATACTATCTGCTCCATAAAATACTTCTTCCCATCGCAAACCATCAAAAGTAATAAATATGATATTCTTGGTATTACCCATTGCCAAAATGATACAACTAAGCATATTCAAAATAATCAATGATGTGTAAACCCTTCTCATTATTGTTCCCAAAGATATGAAGCAATTGATTTTGGAGGTATGCTCGTTGCAGATGATTTATTATTAAATAAGAATGTAAAATGTTTTGATTCTTCAGTCTGGTTCGTTGCAATTAATACAATTCCTCCATCACTATTTCTAAATGCGACAAAGGATAACTCTTTGCTATTTCCCTTATCACAATCTATACGATATGCTCCAGGTCGAATAAATTTAGAAAAATGCCCTAATAGATAAAACTCAGGGGTGGTATACCATTCATCTGACTTGTTTGGAGATTCAATTAGCAAGGTAGGGCTTAGTTCAGTGAGATTACTATATGGACCTTGATTATGTTCATCAAGGTCATATGTTGTCATAGTCACCCAATACATATAAGAGCGTGACCAATTCCAAAAATAACTTTGAATGTTATACATACCAGATATACCCCATTCTGAATGTTCAGTAAAAATTATTTCATGTTCTGGATGATTATTATAGAGCTCAGACATATATGTAGCAGGATAATCAGTATAATTATGAAACGCTGTTCCAGATACATAATCTTGCTTACCATTTTTTTTTAATTGATTTAATATAAAGTCTGCATTTACCCAATCTTCAAAATTATGATCATTAATCCATATTTTTGTATGCAATTCAGATTTATCTATATCATGAAATTCTTCATATGTTGCTATTGCTAAATCTAATTGTTGTTTTGCGCTTAATTTCATCCCAGGATAGTTATCTGGTACAAAGTTTGGCTCATTCTGGGTTGAAATTGCATAGATAGGTATTCCTTCATTTTGATATGCTTCAATAAATCTTCTTAAATACTCAGCGACTTGTTTTTCGTAGCCTTTTTTTAATGTTCCACCAACAAGTTTTTCAGATGTTTTCATCCAAGCTGGAGGACTCCAAGGTGCTGCGAAAAAAATAATTGATTGGGGAGGATCCAAATTCGCTGCAACATCTTGGACTAATCTTAACATTTTAATTATTCCGGTTTTTTTATCTGGTTCAATTGAAAAATTTTCTATATCATCCTGATAAGTATAAAATCCTTTAGGATGGGGTGAAACATTCCTCCCATCAGAAAAATCAGAGGTTCCAATTGTTACTCGAAACATGTTAAAACCTAATCCATTTTTTGGATCAATTAATAAAGTTAAAATATCCCGGATTTGCTCTTCAGTTTTACCTTTTGAAATTGCATGAAATGTGGTTGCTTCAAGAGAAGTTCCAATTCCAAGAACTGATTGATATGTAATATTTGAATTAATTGTAATAGTTAGATCATTATTATTTTTTATTCTATTCCAACGCAAACTTTCTTGCTTATCTAACTTAAATTTTATTTCACTCTGGTCAGGTGGGTCAGTATACCACATTGAGGATCCAGGTAATAACTCAGAACTTAAATATACCTGAATTTCTCCACTATCATTTGCATAACCATAAGAGCATATATAAAATAAAATAGTTATTAATGATTTCTTATTTTTCACAATAATTATAGCCCAATAATTTGTCCTTGCTTGGCTATTCTAAAACCTTTTTTAATCAATAAATTTGATTCTGTGCTTGCAGGACTATTAAGAGGATTGGTGTGATTAAAATGAATAAAATGAATCTTTTCCTTTTCAATAATCGATAGATCTTTAAATAATTCCATACTTTCATTCACAAAAGGATGTGGTATTTGGCTCATATCTCTTCCTGGAAGTTCATTATCATCAAAAAATGTCCCATCTAATAATAGATAGTCATTTGATTTCACTTCAGAAATAATATTTTTGTCCCAGATATTCCATTTATCAATATCAGGTATAAATATTATTGAATTATTTGGCCCTTTAATCTTATAACCAACTGTTTCAGAGAATTCATCACGATGTGGAACTACAAAGGGAATAACTGAAATTTTATCATTAATTTTAATTCTTGATTCATGAAAAATGGTTTCAACTTGTATATTTTTTTTAGTTATTAACTGACTCCAAGGACCATTATTATTAAGAAAATAATTCATTCTGGGCATAGCATATACAGGAATATTATTTGCACCCATAACTTCATGGCCTAAATGAATCAAACCTGCATAATGACCAATATGTGCATGAGTTAAGAATACACCGTTAATTGTTACTGGATTATTTGAATTTGTGATTTCATCAATTAAATGTAATTGTTCTGGAAAATCTGGGGTTACATCAATAACCCAACATTCATTTTCCATATTATCTACAATTGCAATCGAACATACCATCCGTTGAAGATCAGGCTTATTTTTAATTTTGAAACAACATTCTTTTAAACAACCAGCTTGTGGGTACCCTCCATCCTGAGCAACGCCAAGGACATAGATAAATATATCATTATTAATTAATTGATTATTTGAAGAATTATTGCATGATAAGGGAAATAATATTACAAGGGTAGATATTATTTGTATATAGATCGTTCTCATATTTCTCTTTATACAATCATAAAATATTAAAATGAAAGAGTGAACTTACATAAATATCAATAAATTAGACTATGTACAGATTATACACGAAATTAATTTTAACTATCATCTGTTGTTTTCATTTTGTAATCGCGAAAAATCTAATATTACATAATAGATATAACCCGCAAATTAGAGAACTTCTTGATATAAAATTTTCTGGAAACACTATGATTATAACTGGAAATTTGAATGGTACTGATTTTTATGATATATCTGACTCACTTAATCCTATTTATCTTTCAAACCTAGAAATTCCATTTGGAAATCAAAATCGAGCATTACCTAATTTTATAGCAGCAATATCAGATTCCACACTTTATTTGTCTTCACGTCAAAGGGGAATAGCAATTGCTGATATATCCAATCCATCAAATCCTCAATATATAGGAATGGTCCCTCAGCCAAATAACTCTAATTATAGTTATGATGGCATTACTGTTAGAGATTCAATTTTATATGCTTCTGCGCATGAACATGGCGTCATATTGTATAATATAACTATACCTCATTCACCTTCATTTATTGGTCAAATAAATTCTGAAAACGCATGGGGTACAGATTTTATCGATTCATTATTAATAATCATGAATGGTGAATTTGGTTTTAAGATCTTGGATATTAGTGATATAACAAATCCTACTATTCTATCAAATATTATGACTGCTGGTGCCGTAAAAGATATGAAAATTGATGGGTATCATTTAAATATAGCGATGGGTAGTAATGGGATTGCTCGATATGATATTACTGACGCTTATAATCCTCAGTTGTTAGCTTCATATAATACTTCTGGTCTAGCAAATAGGATTACTCTTATTGATAATAAAATAGCTGTATCTGAATGGGAAGATGTAAAAGTATTTGAATATAATTCTAACCAATTTGAGTTAGTAGGTTATAAAAATACTGGATATAGAACAATGGCTATCAATGCGAAAGGAAATTTGATTTATTCTGCAGAGTGGAGACATTTACAAGTATTAGAGTATGGGTTAATTAATGGTCCAGATTTAGATATTAGTTCGCATGATATTAGTTTTCCAGAAATTAGCATTGGTGAAAAAGATACTATTGAACTAATTATGACAAGTAATGGAAGTGAACCCATTGAGTTTGAATATGATTATTTCTCTCATCCTGACTTTACCACCCCAACAATCTTAAATACATTACAACCTGGTGATTCAATCATTGTTAGTATTGTATATACAAAATCTGGAAATAATGCTTCTGGAACATATAATATTCCATCTAACGATAGTGATGAAAGTCTAATTACATGTGATATTCTAGGTAACTATGATGGTGTAAATATTGGAATGGAAGCTCCTGATTTTACTTTGCCAATTGCAATAAATGGCACAGGGGATTTCAATCTTGAACAACATTGGGCGACTAATGGAGAAATTATTGTTATTACATTCTTTTCTCCAGGATGACCAGTATGTAGTCCGGAGTTATCGGATTTAGAAGTATCTATTTGGGAGGAATATTCTGATCAAGGAATTTTACTAGTTGGTATTACAGCAGTTAATCAAGATCAAATCGATCAATTTGTAATTGATAATGGTATTACCTTTCCAATACTAAAGGATACTCGAAGTGGTCCAGGTATAGGAACTGGTGTGGTATACGATCAATATTATATTCCAAATCAAGGCTCTCCATATCCTCGGGACTTTATAATTGGGACAGATGGAAAAGTGTATTATGTAAATAATGAGATTGATACACAGTTTATGATTGCAATAATTGAAACACTTCTTGATGAACAAGAAGTTAGCGTTTTACATGAAATTAATTCTATTGACCAGTATCTTGAATTAGTAAAAGCATACCCGAATCCTTTTAATGCATCTATTAATATTTCTTATACAATCAATCATCCTTCAAATACAAATCTGAAGATTTTTGATCTAGCTGGTAGATTAATTTTAAATCAAAGTTTGGGCTTAAAAGAATCTGGAAACCAATACTTAAAATGGTCTCCTAACCCTTCCATTAGTTCTGGAATCTATTTATATAGTCTAGAAAGTGATCGCAACCTTGTTAACGGAAGAATATTATATCTTAAATAGTGAAAATTAATTTTTGAATTTAATTCCACATCCTAGCGCTTTGGTTGATGCATATTTTATATCATTTCCATTAAGCATCGCATCAATTGCGTTAGCAACATATGGTTTCTTTACTTTCCTTGCTTTATTCGCATTATCATCGATTGCACCACGATAAACAAGTTCATCATTCTTATCAAACAAATATACATGGGGTGTTTTAGATGCACCAAATTCTCGAGCTAATCTTGAACCTTCATCCATCGCATAGTAAAAATTATAGTTATTATCTTTAGCGTGTTCTTTCATCTTTTCCATACTATCGGATGATTGAAAAGTTATTTCATTTGAATTTATAGCAATTACACCTATTCCTTTAGGTTTGTATGTTTTTGTCAATTCAACATATCTATCTTCCCATTTAATTACCCAAGGACAAGTATTGCATGAAAAAATAACTAATAAACCATTTTCACCTTTTGCATCACCTAAAGAAATCTTCTTACCGCTGACATCTAACATTTTTATATCTTCCGATGGTAATTTCGATCCTAGATCAATCTCTTTTGCCTGTAAATTAAAACTAATAAGTAATGTAACTAGTGTAATTAAACGTATCATATTAACCCCTACGAATTTATTGCTCTTTCAATAGCTTCAATAAAGCTTTGTTCATGTTTTGAATTCTCCCAAAAATCTACTACGGAACCTGATAATTTTCCAAATACTATAGTAAATGGAAGAGCACCTGTCCACTCTTGACTTAAACTATTAATAAACTCCTCATCCGGTTGATCTTTAATATATGCTTCTCCTTTAAAATTTATCTTTTTCAAATAATTGATAACATCTCTTTCCTGCTCAAGCCAATCAGCACTTACAAAAATCACTTTAAGATCTTGATTGTATTTTTTTTCTAAATCATATATAAACGGAAACTCCGCTATGCAAGGTCCTCACCAAGTTGCCCATATATTAATTAAAACAGCTCTTTTTCCTTTCTCTAATGCTGCGGCATCAAGAATATCTTGTGCAGTTACTCTAACAACATACCCTCTGTCACAACCAACAAGGATAATTATAAAACTTATAAATAGTATTTTATATAGCTTGGGCACTATAATTAGTTATTATAACTGTTATGGATTATCTAGTAGCCCTATTCGATCTTGCAGCGATAAACGACCTGAACTAGAGCAAACAGGTGAGAAATTAGGAATAATATCAGGTATATTATCAAAATCATCATTGATTTTATCATACACTTCAGTCTTTGATGGAAAAGAATAAACAGGTGGAATATAGTATTGAACCGTTAAAACATCAGGATTGTAAGTAAAATGATCAAGTTCCTGAACACCCAAAGCCAAAGTAAAATAAACAAACAATGAATCATTATCTTCCGTTAAAAAATAATAGGAAAACTGACCGCTTGAATTAAGATCTAAATCAAAAGTTTGCGTGAAAAAGCATGAACTTTCTTCATTATCACAATTTCCTTGCCAATCTCCATACGTGAAGTAAGCACCCGTATCTGGAAAAAAGATTAATAAGGAATCATGGTCTAGTGTTGATTCTGTCTCCCAGATAGTATCACCAGAACTATTTACGCTAAAACCAACAGTATCCAACGCTTCACACGTATCTTGCAATTCCCATAATCCCTTAAAAAGATAAAGATCTTCTAGATTATTAACTGTGCCATCCAGTGTATCAACGCATGCTAAACATCTATTGTAACAAACAATATCTAAAATAAGAGAATCTGCATCTGGAACTTCCAACCAACGATTGCCAGTACCAGAAAGAACACATGATAGGCTATCTAATGATTCAGCATTACCACCAAGAACATTGCTATTTAAATACATATATTCAACTGTATCACCAACTATGCATGACAATGTTACTTCATATACATCGTTATTATCCAAATCAAACATCTCTTCAATAGAACCATTTACAGATTGCATTGTACCTGCAACATGTATTCCATTAGCTGAGATAGTTTCATTGCCCATATCGACTCGGAAAGTTATCAAAGCTTCTGGAGAAGAATCACCTGAAACGCTACAAGAATAATTAGCTAGTACTGAAAGAAAAAGAATCGAAAATAAATAAATTTTAGTCCGAGGCATACATGGAATTTAATCAAATATTTAGAGAGAATGTATACTGGAAAAGATTTATCATTATTTTATTTTTAGATTAATTGAATCTCGAATAGCTCTTATGTAAGATGGACTTGATCCACAGCAAGCTCCTATTACGGAAGCACCATCATCAATATAACTATTAACTTGTTTCATAAACCTATTAACACTCAATTTACTTTCTATTATTCCTTCCTTCGAAGGCATCGATAAACCTACATTTGGATAAACACCCCATGATTTAGTCCAATTTTTTATTATAAATTTAATTGCACCATTTGTAGTATTACATGGATTGCAATTAAGAAGAACCATTTCAACTCCAAAGTCTAATAAATTAAGTAATACCTTTGTTAAATCTGTTCCATCCAACAATTTATTTTCACTACTTAAAACTAAACTTATCCATCTAGGAATTTTTAAATCATTTGTGGATAAAATAGCTGATTTGATTTCAAGCCAACATCCCATTGTTTCAAATAATATCATATCCACACCTGCATCCTGCAACCATCTTGCAAGCTCTCTGAACTCCTTATTTGCCAAATCATATCCTGGAAATAAGTTTGGTTCATAGCATTCTTCAAGTGGAGCTATTGATCCAGCAATAATTGTATTTCTTCTTGCAACCTTACGAGCCAATTTAACTGCCATATTTAAACTTTTATGCGATCTAGATATTGCATTCTTTTTAGAAAAACCATTATTAGAGTATGTCCTTGGTGTTGTTCGAAATGTGTTGGTAGTTAAAATATCCGCACCAGCATCTAAATATGATTTATGAATTTTTTCTATATATTCCGGATGAGTAAGATTTATATCACCTGACCATATTGGTAAAGGTAATTCTATTCCAGAGTCTAAAAGTTGAGTTCCCATTGCTCCATCTAAGAGTTTTATTTCATTCATTACTTATATGTAATAGATAAAGATAAATTATTTTTTACGAATAGGTTTCATCATCTCTTTTGAAAATAGTTTCGCTTGATCATCGTAGTGTTTCGAATCTACAACAGAAGTGCTAGCGCCAAATTGATGAATACTTTCGGAATAAATATTTCCTTCTGTATCCCATTCGATAAATTGAATGTAACAGTCTCCAGCTACACCTTTCATAATATTTCCATCATTTCTTGTATAAATTGCTCGCAACATATCTGGTCCGCCACCAAGGGGTAAATCTGCAGTACCATGTTTTAATCTTTGAACAGATCCAAGTGGAATATCAATGCTACCATAGTTTTCAGTTAAAAACTGAATTCCTTCATTCATTTTATTAATAATTTTATCATAATTATAGGTGTATTCTTCTGGGTTAAACCCAATATGCCGAAATGTTAAAAATCCTAATGCGGCTGCCTTATTTTCCTGCTCCGCAGATAAATTCCAATTTTTTAACAAATCAACGGCTGGCTTCAAATCATTTGAAATGTTCTTTGAATCCAAAAGAAATTTTTCCAATACTTTTGCAACATGAGAGTTTTTCGAATACTGCTTATCATATTTATATGCTAAAAATTCTTCACGTGAAATATTTTTATCTTGCCCAAATAACTCTAATGCTCTTAATGCCCTATTAGTTTGGTGAGTATCAATCCCTGTATTTTCAGGTAACCGATCAGGAAAGTCTTTTGGATTATCAGTGCAAAGATATGGTGTATTATTACAACTATATATAAAACCTCCTGGGGGGTTCTCAATTTGTGGTAAATCCTCATATGGTATGTATTCATTCCATAAATAAATTGATTTATCTCCAGGCACGACCTGCTTCCAATCTAAATCAGGATGCCTTTTTGGTATTTTGGCATTATACACATAATAAATATTACCAGCTTTATCTGCATACCCTGTGTTAAACATAGGAATTGCATGTATTGACATTGCTTCTTTGAATTCAGATAGATTTCGTGAACGATTCATTCGATACCATTGTTCTACTAATCTTACATCTCCCATAGATGCATATCGTATAGCATATGTTCCATGATCAGTCTTCAATACTGGTCCCAGTATTGAGTTATATAAATTTCTTTTAACTTTCCAATAAAAGAGCCCAAATATTTTTACCTTGATTTTAATTTTCTCAATTGAAAGATCAAGCCATTCGCCATCAAATAAATACTGATTTTCATTATTTGGATTAATAGTAAGTTGAAACACATCAATAAGATCTGGATCATTTACTGTATGACTCCAACCTAAGTCTGGATTATGACCTACAAGGCCCACTGGCGACCCAGGAAATAATCCAGTAATTATATCCCATCCTTCGTCACTAGAAATATGCGCTTCATACCAAGCTACCGGACCGGACCAAGGTTGATGACTATTAACCATTAAACGAGTATATCCATCCGTACTTCTTTTTGGACTTACAGCGAAAACATTGCTGGCATGCATCTGCATCAAACCTTTTTCATCATTTGCTTTATGTCCAATAAGTGTGGGAGGCTTTGATTGCAATAATTTATTTAACACGCCACCCATTCCATAAAACAAAGGAGTCCTATGCATAAAACCTGCTATAATATCTACACCTTTTAGTGGATATAATTTCTTAAATATAGATCTTGGATTATCTTTTGCATATTTATTTATCCCTGCAGCATAACCATCACAAATATTTCTAACATCTAAAGGTACCTCATTAAGATATCTTTCATCTAAGCCATTCCATATTCCAATTACATTAACAAAATAATCATTCGCTACATTTTGTATTCCCTGTAAACTAGATATGTCACCTTTCAATAAATTAAATATTCCTTTTATAGACTTTAGTTTTACACCATAGAGTTCAGAAAGCTTCCCTCTTGAAGCTATTAGAACATCCTGAATTGTTTTAAAATCATCCTGTGCATGAGCATATGCCAGCCCAAATGCTGCCTCTGCATCCGTTTTGCCATGCACATGCGGCACACCCCATTCATCTCTAGTAATTACTGATCTATATTTTCCATCGTTTACTGTTATAGATTCTTGACCCATTACTAAATAATGAAATAAAAATAGAATTATTATTTTTCTGTTGCTCATACCGATATGGAACCCTTTCTAAAATCTGTTTTTCCTATTTTAACATTTATAAGAACACTATTTCCTAATTTTGCTTTTTCTTTTGCTTCAAGTATAACATCATTAACACTATCATTTTCCGAAATTTCATAACCTATACCACCTAATTTATCTATTACTTCATGATAATTCGTATGGCCTAACTCAGTGGCAACTGGATCGTTAAAAATCTCTACTTGGTCTCTTGCTATTTGGGTCCACCCTCCGTCATTACCAATAATTGCGATTACAGGAATGTTGTGGCGGGAAAATGTATCAAACTCAACCATGCTATATCCAAATGCTCCATCTCCATATATACCCCAAATGATTGAATCAGGGTATGCAAGCTTGCTACCAAGAATAAATCCTGCACCTACACCTAATGTTCCAAATGGACCTGGGTCAAGCCATCCTAACTGAAACCTGGGTCGTAAAATATAAGACGCAGTTGCTACAAAGTCTCCTCCATCTGCAACTATAATATCATTATTTTCTATATGTTTATTAACAGTTTTAAACAGTTGTATTGGATTAACAAAATCAGTATTGATTTTAGACTGTTCTTCTATTTCATTTTCACGATCTTTTTCTCTATCGTTTAAGTTTTCTATCCAAATAGACATATCTAATTTTTTCTTACTTAATTTTTTTGAAATTTGATAAATGAAATCCCCAGGATCTGATTGAATTGCTAAGGTTGGTTTAATATTTAAATATAAATCTTTGCTATCTCGATTTATAGCTATGATTTTTGCATTTTTATTAATTTGCTTACCATAACCCAACCGAAAATCGCATGGCACACCAGCCAGGATAACTAAATCAGATTCATTTAGAGCCAGTGTTCTTTTATGTCTAAAAATATTAATATCATCATTAGATAATAATCCACGTGCCATCCCTGATACATAAACCGGTATATCAATTAAAGCTAGTTGTTTTGATATTTTTTCAATATTTACCACACGAATCATTGCTTGACTACCAATTAGTAATAATGGTTTTTTTGCTTTCCTTATCATATCTAAACAATTAAATAATTTATTAGATGAAAAATGAGGGAAAGTTATTTCAGGAATAGGTAAGGGTTGTTTATCAAAATCATTAAAGATTCTATTAAAATTTCTTTGTAAATATTTTTTAACAAACCATGACATCTTATGATCTTTGTTATTTAGCCCGTATAGATCATATACCATATCTTTAGGGTATAATAAATCAAGAGGTAATTCAATAAATACTGGCCCTGGTACACCTGATTGAGCAATAATGATTGCTTTGTTAATTTCATCAGCAATATGTTTCCCTTTATTAATTACAGCTTGATATTTTGTTAATGATCTCATTAGACCTAATTGATCAATATCCTGTAAACTTCCTCTATCTTTTAAAATAGTCGCAGTGGCTCCACAAATTAATAATACTGGAACTTGTGCCATTTGAAGATTTTTCACAGCAGTTAATGTATTAGTTAATCCGGGCCCTGCTGTTACTGCAGCTACTCCAATAGCAGGAGATAAACGTGATATTGCATCTGCAGCAAAAACTGCAGTAGCCTCGTGACGAACATCAATTACTCTTATATCATTTTGCGCACAAGAAACCAATATAGGAGAAATGTGTCCCCCGCAAAGAGTGAAAATATATTTTACATTGTGTTGCTTTAAAGTAAATGCAACAATATCCCCGCCATGTTTCATTTATTTAATTATACAATAACAAACTGGGATTTACTCTAACAATCATAAAATATCTATTAATTGATTAGTTTACTTTAATAGGAGTTTTTAATTCCAATTTTCTTTTAACACTATCAAATAAATCTTTTTCAAAATCATCATTTGAATCATAACATTTTGCAAATACATGATTCCATAATTCTTTATCTTCCATACAAAAATAAAAGAATACTTTATCATGCCATGGAGTAAATAAATCCCACACTTTTGAAAAGATTTTTTTCTTTGTATCCATAGGATATGAAATTTTACCAGCAGCTTCAGCAAAAGGAATTTGTAGTATTTTACTTTTTGTCCCTACTTTTCTAAGAGATTTAATTGCAGGTTTAATAAATGTTAACGTTCCAAATGATATAAGACCAATCTCCTTTGGCGAAAACATATCCATTAGGTTATTAATTAATTCTTTATAATCTTTTTCCCATCCTTCATAGTACACTATAGGGTGGAAATGAAAACCAACTAATATTCCTTTATCTGATAACAAACGAGCAGATTTTAAACGTTGCATTAATGAGGCTGTTCGTGCTTCTTCATTATCAATAAAAAGTTGTGGATTCAATGACCAGCTAACAAAAATATTATTTGGCATATTAACTTTTAAAAAATGATTTATATTTTTCGATTTAGTTTTAAACTCAAGAATAATATTTGGATTATTAGATGCAAATTCTAATTGCGCATCTAATATGCCATTTTTATTTCCTAGTGCAAGGGAATCTGAAGATTGACCTGATCCAATATGATAGTTTTTGTTTGGGTCTAAATCTATCGCTGCAAGTTTTTCCATTAAATTTTTCTCGACAGCAATAGAACCATCTTCATAAAATGTTTGAATACTACAATAACTACAGCCCAAGCCACAACCCTGCGCCACATCTATAGTCCTTAGATTGCAACAGACAGTTTTTTCAGATGCAACAGGACACATACCAAATACTTCATTATCTCCATTAATTTCCTTTAATTTTCTACTAGCACTACTATAGTTCCGTCTACTTTTTTGATCATATTTGGTTTCATTATCTTTTAGTGATCTCCAATTATTTTTTATGGAGTTTAGCACTGTTTTATTAAACATCTTTTTTGACTGGTTCACTGATTGAGAATATTCTTTCCATTGAATACCGATATCTGGTTCTTCCCACATTTTAAAATCTACCGCCATATCTGTTAACTGTTTCAATTCTTGAAAGGTAAGCTTGTATTCTATACCAATATCTTTTATTTCATTCTTAGATTTATTATCTAAGCTTTGATACAAACTATATTTTTGGAATGTATCAAATCGTGTGTTTATATTAATTTTTGTTTTCATAATTAATAATTAATAAGAATAATATAATTGCTAAAATTTAATCAAAAAAAAACCCCGCTTAACGGGGTTTTTTATAATTATACTAAGATTAATTGTTCACTAATTCACCTTTAGCATAAAGCAATTCAGTAACCTTTTCTCCAGTTTTATTATATGACACCCATCGCCCATCTTTCTTATCATCTACATAAGAACCTTGCGATTCTAATTGTCCATTACTATACCATGTAATCCACTTTCCTATTTTTTTATCTAATTCCCAATAATTCTCTGATCTTTTTTGACCATTATCATACCAAGTAGTAAATGGGCCATCTTTTACACCTCTAAGAAATCTTTTGGAAGACATAAGTTCGTTATTTGGATGATATTCATATTCATAGTTCCATTCTTTTTCTAACAAGCCGTCATTATACAATTTTTTCCATAATTCTAATCCTTTTGAATCTCTACCAACCCAACTTCCATTTCCATCTACTACCAGTTGAGACCCTCCTTTTGAGCGGCGATTCATCATAAAATATATACCGTTTTTGTATTCACCCTGTTCTTTTAAATTGCCATTATCAAACCACTCTGCGTATCTATCATGATCTTTTCCAAACTGATACTTACCTTGTGTTTTTTGTTCACCATTCTCATGCCATGTCTTATATAAGCCATGTTTCTTTCCTTCAAAAAATCCTATCTCTGATTTTAATTGACCATTACTATAATATTTATGTTCATTTTTTTGATCAAATGCTAATCTCCCATCAATATATTCCTTTTTCCATATAACTAATCCATCTTGATTTTTACCTTGAATCAAGCCGGCTCCATTATTGATTATTGCCGCACCATTCTTATTCCATCGATTTTTAATAAGATACTCACCTTCATTAGTCCATGTACCTTCTTCACGTTTTTGACCATCTTCTAACCATAATTCATAAAATCCAAAAGGTTTCCCGTTTTGATTTTTTCCTCTTTCACGTAAACTACCATCTTCAAACCATAAGGAATATCTTCCATGTTTTAATCCATTAGAGAACCCTATCTGAGATTTCTGCTTACCATTATCATAGTCTTCATATTTATAATCCCATTTCATCTCTAATTTTCCATCTACATACTCCTGTTCATAGAGTACACGTCCGTCCTTATTAGAACCTTTAATTCTTCCTTTACCCTCTTTAATAATTACACCACCTTTTGAGCTCCAACGATTTGAAATAAGATATTCTCCTTCTACCCATTTTCCTTCTTCTTTTATTTTTCCATTTTCAAAATAAGTTTTGGACTCATCTTCTTTACCACCTTGAAATGTAATTTCCTTTTCAATTTTGCCATTATCATGATATTCATATTCATACTCCCAATCAGAGACTAAATAACCATCTTTATATTCCTTTGCATATTGTTTTAATCCTTCAGCATTTTTACCTGCCCATTTACCATTTCCATCCTTTATAAGAACACCGCCTTCTTTATTCCAGCGAGTCGATAAAACAAACTCATCATTAATATACTTTCCTTCTTGACGCATCTGACCATTTTCATGCCAATCTGAAAACACACCATTTTTAATTCCATTTTCATAATTAATGAGAGTTTCTTTATTACCATTTTCATACCAAATATTGGATTCTCCAGATAACGCACCTTTTATATAAGTATTTTTACTAGTTGGTTGCCCATTTTCATACCATACTTCAAAATCGCCATCTTCTATTCCCTGAGTATAATTTCCATTCGATTTGATCTGTCCATTTTCATACCATTCTGATTGATCACCATCTAATTTGTTATTACGAGTACTTTTAAGTGATTTTTCTTTGCCGTTACTGTAAAATGAATATTTAAAAGCCCACTTATCAATTACTTTATTATTTTCATATAAATACTTTGATGAAATTAATTCCTTATCGTTCCAGGTCGTCCAAACTCCATCTTTCTTTCCATTTAAATATGTTCCTTCTTTTTTCTTATTCCCATTCTTTAAATTCTGGACCCACAGATCATCACGTCTATCATTTTTCCAAGAACCTTCTTCTTTTTTTGAACCATCTTGAAAATAGAACGCATAGTCACCATCCTTTTTACCATCATTATAAGACATTGTTCTTGCAACATTGCTATTTTCATGCCAAAAAGTCCATTTTCCACTACGTTTACTATTTTTAAAGGTTTTGTGTGATTTTATTTTCGTTCTTGTTTTATCATACCACACTAAATATTGACCATCTGACTTATCAACCTCTTTAACATTAATTAGTTGGTCAGCTTTGATTTTATCATTTGATTTTTTATCCAAATCTTCATTTAATTGATACAATTGATTGACATCTACTTCAAATTTATCAGCAATCTTTTGTAGCGTTTCCCCACTTTCAATTTGATAAAAAACATATCGAGAAACTGAACCAGTATATTCTACTCCATTACGATCCCAAAAGCTCCATAGGCCACTTGGAACTCCATCAACATACTCACCCTTTGTTTTGATTTTACCATTACTATATTTAGATGAAGCTGGTCCACTATATGGTTTCTGAGCACCTTGCTCATACGAAACGCCATCGCGTTCAATTAATACGACTTCTTTTTCTTTTTTACCACAACCAATAATTAAAAGAATAATGAGTATGCTTATTGATCGAATATTTAAATATTTAAACATTAGTTTCTCCTATAAATAATTTCATTATGCGATGGATGCAAAATTAATAAAAACTTGATATTTAGCAAAATAATACATCAAATACCTATTAACTATCTTTTTTAGATGATTTAGGACTATTAATAGTTAATTAATTGATAGAATCATTGTGCAATTACAGCAATTAAATCAATTGGTTTTGGATAAAATAGCATTTTTTATTCTATCTTCTTCAATTGGGTCAGAAAGCCCCATATGAAATGCAAGAAACCACATTACAAATATTCCATAAGCTAAAAACACTAATTGCCATACCCAAAGAGATGGCATATGAAATGGGACCCATAATGCAGGATTATTAGGGTCAGAGAAAAACGTGTTGCCAATACTAGCAAATGGACCAAATCCTACAAAAAACCAAAATATAGTAAGTATCCATGCCAATTTAACTTTCTTTTTTCTTTCAGGGCTCAAACCTGAAACCAATTGTAATAGTTTGTGTTTTTTTTCTTTAATTGCTTTATCTGTATCAGATTCATTATAGGCTATAGATACTATGAATGTTGTTAGCAAATTAAAAAATATACCCCAACCAGCGCTGTGGATTGTTAATGGGTATGCTCCCCAGGGGACACCAAACCAAGCAGAAGTTTTATCCGTTAATGTTACTGCAATTAGTCCAATAATAAGTCCAGAGACTACACCTTTAGTAGTAAATCTTTTATAATAACATATACCAATTAAAGCCGGATACATTTGAAAGCCATATGCTACAGCAAGACCGCCAAGCATTACAATTGCTTGACTTGAATTGGCTGCAACTATCAATGCCGCACCAGCAACAAGAACAACAAAAATACGTCCTGTATTTTTTTGACTTATATCAGAGGCGTTTGGTGAAATATACTTTGCATAGATATCACGTGTCACCATTGCACTAAAAGTAGACATATATGCAGATCCTGTGCTTTGCATAGCAGCTAGAGCACAAACAGCTAGTAGGCCAACTAACCATGGAGCAGATGTAGAAAGAAGATTGATTAATTCAGGAACAAGATTTTTATCAGAAATATTTTTTAATACACCATTATCAACTAAAATTTGAGCACCTAATCCTTGAAATATAGTAAACGTAAATAATATAATACCTACGATAAGAGAAGAAGCAACGACTTGCTGCCAGCGAAAAGCCTGTGGTGTCTTATTTGCAAAGGCCCACATAGAAAAAGCTGGTGAAGATTGAATTCCCATTAGAGCAAACATATAAGTCATGCACATGACTCCTGTCCAGGCACCTCCAACTGCTTTTGATCCAGCTGATACCATTTGAATACTACCAGGTATTGCAATCTTCATTGAATAACCATCTGATGTAAGGTTTTGTCCTGAAGAAATATCAGAGCTAACTATCTTTGCTATTCCCGCAGAAAACCCACTCCATCCACCAGAGTAATAAAGAGCGACTCCACCAAGTATTATAATTCCAACAGCCAATAATATGGCCTGCGCACAATCAACATATGCCACTGATCTCAATCCACCAGACGCAACATATATAACGACAACTGAAGTAAGTGCAAACATACCAATATTCACACTGATAAATCCATCGGATAGGACATTAAATAAACTACCTGAAGCACGAAGCTGGACTCCTAGATAAGGCACACTAAAAAGAAATGCAACCAACACTGTTAATAATCGCATTGCGTTTCCACCATAATAATCACTATACATTTCACCAGGAGTAATATATTTGTATGCTTTTCCTAATACCCATTGTCTTCTAAGAAATAGTACTCCTGTAAAAGGAATAGTTAAAGCATAAAAGGATGCAAAAGCATAGGGTAATCCATCGGTAAAAATTTTACCAGGGTGGCCTACAAATGTCCATCCACTAAAGCTTGTTGCTGTTGCAGCTAAAACAAATACCCAAACACCAATTGATCTACCTGCAAGGAAATAGTCAGTAGAAGTTTTTGCTGATCGCGCGCCTTTGAACCCCCAAAAGAGACAATAAGCCCAATACAAGCCTACAAAACTAGATAACCAGAAAAATTTTGTCATTTTAAGGGAAATAATTTATTAGGATAAAAACCTCTATCAACAAGTTTTTTAATCTGTTGAACAACATAAGACTTATCTTGTTTATATGTTACACCAAACCAAGAAGATTTACTATATAAGACTTGTACAACTTCACTATCTGAATTAATTAGATCATTAATTACACTTGGAATCAGAAATTCACTTTTTTGATCATGAATATTTTTAGACAAAAATAATTCAAACATTTCATTCAAATAATCAAATATAGTAGGTGTAAAACCCCACATATTCATTGAAACGGGTTCATTGCCTTTTAAATCTAAATCACTATTTGAACTGACACCTGTATTTGATCTTACCAAATTTTCTGTTTCCACGACACTAATAAGATGATCATCTTTCACTGAACACAATCCTCTAGTAACAGTTCCATAATCAGATAAAGTTTTCTCTAATTGAAAGGCAACCATACTAAACAAATCATTTCCATTTTTATAATAATCAACGATGGTTTTGAATGATTCTCTTCCATAATAATCATCAGCGTTAATCGCATTAAATGGACCATCTATAACATTAGATGCACATAAAATCGCATGACCAGTTCCCCAGGGTTTTATTCTTTCTTTCGGTGCAGAATATCCGGTAGGAAGTAGATGAATATCCTGGAAAACAAATTCAACCTGAATATCATTAGAAAATTTATTGGATATCTTTGATTTAAACGCATCTTCAAAATCCTTACGTATAATAAATACAACTTTTGAAAATCCAGCTTGTATAGCATCATAAACTGAATAATCAATAATTGTTTCTCCGCTCGGTCCAACTTCATCCAATTGTTTAAGACCACCGTACCTAGAACCCATACCAGCTGCCATTATCAATAATGTCATATTTTTCATAAAATAATTATATATTCATATTTTCTTAACTGAGGTACCAATATCAGAATTAATAACAAATGATCTTCCTCCAGCTTTTTGAATAGCTTCAGCTACAATTTCCGGATTATCTGGGGCATATGCAAACATACATCCACCACCACCTGAACCTGTAATTTTTCCACCCAAAGCCCCTGCGTCTAACGCAGCATCAAGCATATTATCTATCTTTACTGTACTAACATCCAACACATCTCTTAAAATTTCATGGTGTTCTAATAGGCATTTACCAATAAACAAAGGGTCAGGTTGATCTTTACTGAGTTCAGGCAGTACTTTAGATAAAATATCTCTATTATTAACTGTGGAATTAAAAATATTTTGCTCATCTTTACTTAAAAAGGAAATATCTACTGGATCTTGATTATGTAAATCGAAATTCGGATCTCTTTTCTTTAGTTTTTGTATAATATTAAGACGCATGTCTCTGCATCTTTTCAAGATAAAAGTTGTATCTTTTGGTTCACAAGAATCACCCAAAACAAAAAATCCTAAATTAGGATTAAGCTTCTGAATAGTAATTCTTGGTGCCGTTTGTAAATAAATACAATTTCCAAATGCTGAGGAATATTGATCCATTATTCCTCCTGGCAAATTAAACTCAACGACTTCTGATTGATACGATAACTGTGCAATTTTTTCACTATTCCAATCTATAGGATTATCGGCTATCTGAGATAGGAAATTTATCCAAGTAACTATTAATGCAGATGAACTGCCAGCCCCCGCTTGAATTGGTATTCTACTCAATATCTCAACTTCGAATCCTCTAGAATAACTTAAACCTTCTTCTATGCATATTTTTATTCCACTTGCAAAAATATTTTTAGGTTTTGTATTTATTGAATCATTAATAATAAATGATTCGGATTTCCCAATATCAGGGAGATGAATAATTATTTTTTTATCATTCCTTCTTTGACCATGGATTTGTAGTCGAAGGTTCATTGCCATTGCAATAACTGGCAAGCCTAAATAGTCTTGGTGTTCACCAAATAGACATATTCGTCCAGGAGAGCTTACTTCCACAAGCGCATTAGGCCTAATGCTGAAGCTAGAGAAAGTCCAATTAAACCAAATCCAATATTATGTCCATAAATCAATTGACCAACTCCTAATAAAACGCTATAAATAGATATGCATCCCAAAATCATACATAGAATTCCAATGGGAACGGGCCACGGTTCATTTGTATTTAAATCAGAAAACTTTGCCCAACCAGGTCCACCAGGGTTTACTTTCTTAACAAAGTTGCGAAGCGTTTCATCATCATCTGGTGGAGTAAAATACGTTGCAGCAATCCAGACTATAGTTGTTAGTATTGAGCCAAATACAATTTTCTCCCAATTTTCATAGCTCTGATTAATAAAATTAAAGTAAAAAGCAATTATTAAGGAACTGATCATTGCCACGATCTCAGTATAGGCATTAATTCTCCACCAAAACCAACGAAGTATATAAATCATACCAGTTCCAGCACCAATCATCAATAATAGATTAAATGCCTGTCCTGCACTTGTTAGCAATAAACCTAAACCAGAACCAAGGATTATAGATATAATAGTAAAAATTCTACCCATAGTTACCAATTGCTTTTCAGTAGAATCTGGAGAAATAAATCTATGATAAAAATCATTTACAAGATAACTAGCCCCTAAATTTAATTGGGTTGACATTGTGCTCATAAATGCTGCAATTAAAGAAGCAGCTACTAAACCAAGTAATCCATTCGGTAATAGAGTAAGCATTGCAGGATATGCTACATCATGACCCAATTTATCAGAAGGGAGATTTGGAAATGCAGTTTGTATATCAGATAATTCTGGATAAATAACCAGCGACGATAATGCAATCAAAATCCAGGGCCATGGTCTTAAAGCATAATGAGCTATATTAAAAAATAATGTAGCACTTACCGCATTTTTCTCATCTTTAGCGGAAAACATTCTTTGAGCAATATATCCTCCTCCTCCAGGTTCTGATCCAGGATAATAACTTGCCCACCATTGAACTGCCAACGGAACCAATAATACAGGCACCCACACATCTGGATTTGATAAATCAGGAATTAATGCAAGCTTATCTAATACATTATTATGTGTTAATAATTCTGAAAGACCTCCTATTTCATCCAAACTAAGAATGTAAAACATTGCCAAAATTGATCCGGTCATTGCTAATATAAACTGAACAAAATCTGTAATAATAACTGCTTTTAAACCGCCCAATGTGCTATATGCTAAAGTAATAGAACACGCAATAGTAAGAGTTAACCACCCTGGCCATCCTAGAACAATTTCACCAAATTTTATTGCAGCTAAGCTTACTGCACCCATAACCAATACGTTAAAAACCAAGCCAAGATATAATGCTCTAAATCCTCTTAAAAAGGCTGCTGCCTTACCACTATATCGCAACTCATAGAATTCTATATCAGTAAGAACTCCAGAACGGTGCCATAATTTTGCATATACAAATACGGTAAGCATTCCTGTAAGCAAAAATGCCCACCATCCCCAATTGCCTGATACACCATTTTGACGTACAAGGTCAGTTACTAAGTTTGGAGTGTCTGTTGAAAAAGTAGTAGCCACCATACTAACACCAAGTAACCACCAAGGCATATTCCTACCAGCCAGAAAAAAAGATTTTGTGTCTTGACCGGCCTGCTTTGAAGCCCATACACCAACAAATAATGAAAGTGTAAAATATGAAAACACTATAATCCAGTCTAATGTCGATAAAGTCATAATCTAATATATATCATTTATTGCAAATTTAGGCTTAGAAGTTTTCCATTTACCACGTGTAAAGTCTGGTATTTTCATTGAAGCACTATTCCTTTTTATGGATTTCTCTGAAAGTGGACTTATTACACTCCAACTGGCAGCATCATAAACATCTAAAGGTGGATCTAAATCGCGTTTCATTGATTCTATGAAAGCACGAAAAACAAAAAAGTCCATTCCCCCATGTCCGGACCCTTTTGCTTCATTTTCATATTTTTTCCACAGTGGATGGTCATATTTTTTCAAATATTTTTCATCACTTTCCCAACGATGATCATTCGGACTAACACCTTCAATATATATAGAATTACTATCCTTCATCCATAATCCTTGTGTACCTTGAATTCTAAAATTTAGACTATACGGTCTTGGTGAATTCGTATCATGACTTAACATTATCGTCTGACCATTAGCACATTTTATGACAGTAGTAATAATATCACCTAATTTAAAATCTATTGAAGCATTGGGATGATTAGGGCCTCCATGTTGAACAACATAATTATGAAGTCCGCGAGATTGTGTTGCAGTAGATGTCAAATGAACCATCCTATTGCCATGATTTATATTAAGCATTGTACTTACAGGTCCTAGCCCATGAGTAGGATAAAGATCGCCATTACGATTTATACTATGATTAGTACGCCATTTTGATTCGCTATACCCTTTATCGCCAAATTCAACTCCACCACCATAAGGCTGTGAACCATTATTAAACTTAACATTTCGAATATCATGCTGATATCCACCTTGGCAATGTAATAACTCACCAAACAAACCTGATCGAACCATATTTAATACTGCTAATACATCTCTGCGGTAACAAACATTTTCCATAATCATACAGAATTTTCCAGTTTGCTCAGATGTATTTACTAGATCCCAACAATCAGGTACTGTTAGAGCTGCAGGGACTTCTGTGCCAACATGTTTTCCAGCTTTCATTGCAGCGATAGACATTGGATGGTGCCATTCCCACGGTGTAGCAATAAAAACACCATCTAGATCTTCATTATCTAACATATTTTGAAAATCTTCATCTCCATTATTATATACTTTAGGCATAGGTCGACCAGCATTTTTTAGGACTTTTAATGCTTTACTTATCATTGCACTATCAATGTCGCAAATAACTGGAATATCTACGTCATCACGATACGTCGCTAACCGCATCATCCCCTGGCCTCTTAATCCAGTTCCAATAAATCCTAATTTTAGTTTCGATCTTTTTATTGGGTTTGAAAATAATATATTGGGTGATAAATAGGCAGATGCTCCTATAAGAGTACTTATACCTAAAAATTTTCTCCGCTTCATCGACATAATATTCTATTAGTATACAATTTTTAGTTAGACAATGCTGTAAGAAGTAAATAAATCGCAATTGTGGAACCAAATATTCCAGCTGAAACCTTTTTAGCCAATGGCCAAGGAGTCATATCAACGGGAGCTGGTGTTTTCTCTTCACTTAGAGCAATCTCTTGATCGCTTTTTGGTTTGAAATAACCAATTAGTAACATAATAATTATGGACCAAGTAAAACTAATAAAGTACGTATGTAACCAATGAAGATTATCAATTGGGAAAAAAGTAAAAAAACCGTACATAGAGATTCCTACTACCATGCCAATTTTAGCAGCAAGTGCGGGTATGTGTTTTGTAGTTATTCCTAATAGAAATATTGCTATTATAGGCACACTATAAAGGCCATTTACTTTTTGTAAATATTGAAAAATAGAATCCAATTGCGCCAGCACTGGTGCAATAATTATAGAGGCTAAGGCAAGCAGGATTCCAAAATATTTTCCAATAATAACAGTTTGCTCTTCACTTGCAGGTGGATTTATATAACCTTTATAAAATTGTAAAGAAAAAAGTGTGGATGCACTATTTAATGCACTATTAAATGAACTCAAGATGGACCCAACTAAAACTGCAGCAAAAAGCCCTAATGACCAATCAGGCAATACATGACGAACAACAGCTCCATACACTTGGTCTTGTCTTTCAATTTTTAATTCAGGCATATGCAAAGCAATCAAGGCAGGAAGACACAACATTAAGGGACCAATTAATTTCATTCCTGAAGCAAATAAAACACCCTTCTGCCCTTCTGCTAAACTCCTTGCTGCCATTGCCCTTTGCACAATGACTTGATTTGTGGACCAATAAAATACTTGTATAAACATCATACCTGTTAATAAAGTTGGCCAAGGGACTGAAACGCTTTTCCCTTCAAGATTTGTTTGTGTTAAAACTGTTAGATATTCTGGATTCTGGTTTACTAGCTTTGATAATCCTTCAAAAAATGAACCATTTCCTAGGGACGCCAAAGCAAGAAATGGGATTGCCAATCCCCCAATAAGAAGACCTATTCCATTTAATGTGTCACTTACCGCAACAGATTTTAAGCCTCCAAAAATCGCATATGAACTTCCAACTATTCCGATAATAGCAGCCACCAAAGAAAGAGATAACTTTAAATCAAACATAGTTATTAATGCTAAAGATCCTGTGTAAAGAACCACTGGCAACAATACTGTTACATAACCAAAAAGAAACAGGCCTGACACCATAGAGCGTGTTGTCTTATCAAAACGTTTTTCTAAAAATGCTGGCGTTGTAGTAAAGCCACTTGCAAGATATGTTGGTAAAAATACTAGAGCAGTTGCAATCATTGCAAAAGCGGCTAATGCCTCCCAAGCAATGCCGACTAATGCTTTATCTCCAAAAACATCTCCATTTAATCCTACTAATTGCTCAGTTGATAAATTAGTAAGTAATAATGATCCAGCAACCATGTACCAAGATAGAGCCCTACCTCCTGTAAAATATTCCTCAGTTGCGCTATCGCTTTTTTTCATATTTCTTACAATCATATATGTAAATACTGCAACTGCAGTAGTCGCGACAATAAATGTTATAATTGAGATTGTATTCAAAATATTTCCTCCAATCTATTTTAATTCATATTTATTTTAGAAAGAGCTATAATGTCAACCCCTTTTGTAAAAGGAATTAAATAAAAATGGTATTTATAATTAGTTGATTTTCCATCTAATGTGTATTTTTGATGAGTACGTGCTCCCCAGCTATTATCACCCCCAATACCAGTTTGACGATAATCTAATAACCAATCTACCTGACCTTTCGGTTTAATATCCAGTTTACCATGACGATTTTCACCAGGTACATTTTCTAGATCCTGATACGGATATTGATGAACGCTCCCATCAAATAATGGTTGTCCAATCGCTAACATACCAATGGTTCCATTATCAAGAGCCATCCAACGAACATCCGTTTTATTTCCTGTTTCTTGTGGTCTTACATAAGGAAAAGTTTGTTCCCAGACTGTACCAGAATATACTTTTATAGGAGCGGATGTTTTCCTATCCCAATAACTTTCATGAGGCCCCCTACCATACCATGACACTCTATTAAAATCTTTTGGAAGTGTCATCTTCATACCAAAACGTGGCAATTCTGGCAATGTTTCTTTTTCTGTAACTATTTCTTGTTCAATATCAATTAACCCATTTCCAAAGATATTATATGTAATAGTAATTATGGATTCTGTAGGCTCATGATCTGCTACCATTTTTATTTTAACCACATTATTAGATAATGATCTTTGAAAAACTTTAATGGTTAATTCATTACCCACATTCTTCCAAATAGCAGTACGAATATGCATCGAATTTCCACGATCATTATCAGTGGGAGCTCTCCAAAAGTGTGGAATCAATTCGGATCGAATTAAATGACGGTTGCTATATATATAGTCTTTTAAAAATCCTGTCTTTTTATTAAAAATAATTTGAAAATCATTTCCAATTACATCAATAGATGTATCACTCTCTGTAAGTCTAATTTGTGGAAATTTTGAAATATCAATTTGTACCGATGGACGGTCTATAGGTAATGAAAATTGCTCCCATGCAACAACATGTTTTTTATTTAGTAAAGGCATATTTCGATTTAACCGAGCAATTATAGTAAGAAAGTATTCAGATCCAGGTTTTGGCACTACGCCAGATAAATTGAAAGATAAGACTGTACTTTCACTAGGCTCCAAATCAATCACTCCCAATTTTCCAGATTCTACAGTTTTCCCATCCTCAGAAATAAACCAAGAAAAATCAATATGATCTAAATTAATAAAATCATATTTATTGGAAATACGTACTTGACCCCTTGTTATATCCTCTGCTATAAATTTTATAGGCTGGTATACTTTCTTTACTTCAAAAAAATGGGGATTTGGCGTTCTATCTGCTGCAACAAGACCATTAGCACAAAAATTAGAATCATTAGCAGTAAATTCATCACCAAAATCTCCTCCATAGGCCCAATATTCCTTTCCTGACGTATCGGTCTTCAAAATTACCTGATCTACCCAATCCCAAATAAATCCTCCTTGCAATTCATCATATTTTTCAAAGGTATCCCAATAGTCTTGAAGATTACCCACACTATTACCCATTGCATGAACATATTCACAAAGAATAAGCGGCCTCTTAGGATTTTTTTCAGCATATTTTGATATGGTTTCAATGGTTGCATACATTGGGAATAATACATCTGTGTGATCAGCTTCTCTTGAAGGTTCATAAGAAACAGGTCTTGTTTTATCTTCTGCTTTCATCCATTTATACAGCCTTTTAAAATTTTCCCCATCACCCGCTTCATTGCCCATAGACCACATAATGATGCTTGGTTGGTTCTTATCTCTTTCTAACATGGATCGACCTCTTTGTATCCATGCTTCTTTCCAATCCTCACTATCTGAAATAAAACTATATTTTTCTTTATGAAATTGCATTCCATGAGCCTCAATATTTGCTTCATCTATAACATATAAACCATATTCATTACATAGTTCATACCATCTTACTTGATTTGGATAATGACTCGTACGAACTGCATTAATATTAAATTTCTTCATCAATTTTATATCATCTATCATTTGTCTTTCGGTAATTGATCTTCCTCTTTCAGGATCCCATTCATGACGATTTACACCACGAAATAATACAGGTTTACCATTTATTAATAAATTACCAGGTACCATTTCTATTTTTCTAAAACCTACCTGTTGTGTAAAACTTTGAATTACTTTTTCTTCATCATTATTTATTGTAATCATCAACCTATAAAGATTTGGAGTTTCTGCTGACCAAACCTCTACATTATTTATTATTGATTTATAATGCACTGTATCTTTTTGTGTAATCTCCATTTTCCTTTCGAAACTAAGTACAGGAATATTTGAATTATCATATTTCAATAATTCTCCACGAATAATAATATCAGAACTATCATTTGAATTATTTATTAGATCTATAACTAAATCAAAATGGCCATCCTTATATAAACTATCTAAATCAGATTTTACAGAAAAGTCAGTTGCTCTTATTTTTGGTTTAGCAGAAATGAAAACACTTCGTTCAATACCGCTAATTCTCCAGGTATCTTGTCCCTCTAGATATGAACCATCTGAGAACCTATATACTTCCAAAGAAACTGAATTTTCTCCAGCAACAATGAAATCAGTTATATTAAACTCCGCTGGAGTTTTTGAATCTTGACTATAGCCTATAGACTTTCCATTAATCCATAAGTAAAACGCTGAACGAACACCATTGAATTGAATAAAGATATCTCGATTTAACCAAGTAGATGGCAAATTAAAATTTCTCCGATAACTACCTACTCTATTATACTCATGAGGAACAAATGGTGGCTCGGGGGGAAAGGGATATTCCTCATCAAGATAGATTGGGACGGAATAACCCTGCATCTCCCAGCTACCTGGAACATCAATATCATCCCATGAAGAAACATCATAATCATTTTTCATAAATTCTTTGAGCCGAACATCTGGATTCAAAGAATAATAGAATTTCCATTTCCCATTTAATGACTGGTAATAATTGGAACCATTTATATCATTAATTAATGCTAATTCCTTTGATTCAAAATCAAAGAAATGTGCTCTTGCATTTTCTTTATTAATACTAATTACTGAGGGGTTTTCCCAATCTAATTGGTCAATTTTCTTCTTCTTATTCATTATAAAATATGCAATTGATATTATTATTATAAGTACTAGAATATTAACGAAATTCTTCATCTAAATTAATTAGTTATATTTCTTCTCAATTAATAACTGATCTAAAGTATCAAGCAATTGATCTGCGTTATCCTTAGTAAATACCATAGGAGGTTTTATCTTTATTACATTATGGTCTGGCCCATCTGTACTAATTAGAATTCCACGGTCCTTCATATCATTTACTAATTGATCCGCTTCAGAGGATGCAGGTATCATTTTTTCATGATCTCGAATCAATTCTATCCCTAAAAACAATCCACGACCTCGAACATCGCCAATTAAATTATGTCTCATCTTTAAATCATTTAATTCTTTAATTAAATATTTGCCTATAAGGTATGCATTTTTTTGCAACTTTTCCTTCTCAATTATTTCTAGCACAGTTCTTCCTACAGCACATGAGACTGGATTTCCTCCAAAAGAATTAAAATACTCCATACCATTATTAAATTTTTGAGCAATCTCTTTTGTTGTCACTACAGCTGATAATGGATGACCATTACCCATAGATTTACCCATAGTAATAATATCCGGAACAGTATTTTCTGATTCAAACCCCCAAAAATGTGATCCAACTCTTCCAAAACCAACTTGAACTTCATCAGCAATACAAATGCCACCAACTTTTTTAACTATCTTATTAGCTAATGCTAGAAACCCTTCCGGGAAAAATATTTGTCCTCCACAACCAAGTATTGATTCTGAAATAAATGCAGAAATTTGTTCATCTTTATTCTTTAATAAATCAAGAATACTTTGTACATGTTTTATATAGTATCCTGCAATTTCAGCACTATTTTTCCTGTAACTTCCTCTATATGCATCAGGCATAGGAATTTGGTGGATAAATTTTTCAGCACTGTTCCCTCCTGGACCATCATATTTGTAGGGACTTACTTCGATTGTCGCAGCTGTATGTCCATGGTAAGCTCCTTCAATAACTATTGTGTGGTTGCTATTCGTATAATTTCGAGCTAAACGAAGTGCTAGATCATTACTTTCACTACCCGAATTAGTAAAAAAACAAGCCTGCAAATGTGATGGTAGAGTACTAATTAATTCTTGCGCATAAATAACAATATTTTCATGAAGATACCTTGTATTAGTATTAAGAGTTTTGCTTTGTTCATATAAGGCTTTGGTTACTTCAGGATGGCAATGACCAACATGGCTAATATTGTTTATTGCATCAAGGTATTCTTTTCCATTTCTATCATAAAGATATTGGCCTTTTCCTTTCACTATATGTAAAGGATCTTTATAAGAAATACTTAATGATGGACTAATGAATTGATCTCGTAATTCTTTAATTTTTTTTATACTTAACAAATGTACTTATCTCAAAACTGTATTCATTATTTGATCTGAACAATATTCCAAATCAACCTGTTTTATTTTTATTAAGAAATCCCAAGCTTGATCTTCAGTAACTCGAATATATTGATTTTCTGGGAATATTTTTTTTCGATATGCAGCCATTGTAACTGATATACATAGTCGCAGGCAAATAAAATAAATTATCACTTCAATTTCCAATTTTGTTATTGGATATACACTTTGATATGCATTCAAAAAATCAGTTATAATTTGAACTGGATCATCTCTATTCAATAATAAATACGCGATACAGATCGCAGGTTCACATACTCTAAACGTTTTAATTATATCTCCGAAATCTATTATACCATATGGAACACTATCATTATTAATGATAATATTATGATCGTTTGCATCATTATGTATTATTGCTATAGGTAAATCATGTTTAATTCTATTAATTTTATTTTCACAATTATTTAAGATATGTTCAATAATAATTTGTTTATCTTTGGAATCTATATTGCAGATATTACTGTATAGGAAATCAGTCTGAGATATATCCCAAGGGAATCTTCGAATCGAATCCTCATAATCAAAACCTTGAAATGCAGAACTTATTCTCCCTAAAAACGTGCCGAGCATTTTAATAAATGATTTATCATGGTGTGATAAATCTTTCATCAAATTACCTGGAATATATTCAACTAAGCGAACGTAATATTCTATTTCAAGGTGTTTATAAACACTTATATGATCATCTTCAATATTTTTGACCGCTTTAGGTAGTTTTATTTTATCATCCTTTTTATATATATGCTGTATTGCTTCGTGTTGCATATCTAAAACATTGAATTCTTCAGCTGGATGAGAAATTTTTAATATGTAAACTGGTTTATTATTTTGATATAATAAAATATTTTGATCTCTATCGCTAGGTAGCGTTTTAATAGCAGATACTTCTAAATCAAACAAATTTTTTGCAATGTTAATTGCATGACTATCTGAAAAATTAGGACCAGGGGTATTGAATATAGTATACATAAAAATATTAATTGAAAATATCTCTCAATATTCCATTTTTTCTTTCTAATATATTCCTTGCTTCATCCAAATTACATTTTCTATTAATCATTACAAGCGCAGTCTTTACGGACCTTTCTGCAGAAAGTAACATTGCACTACTATCCTCATAGCTAAGATCAGTTAAATCTTGTATAATTCTAATACCTCTATCCACCAATTTCTTATTTACAGCCATTAAATCGACCATAAGATTTCCATAAATCTTTCCTAACTTTACCATCGTTGCAGTTGAAATCATATTTAGAGCAAGCTTTGTTGCTGTACCCGCTTTCATACGTGTTGAACCAGTAATAATTTCAGGACCTACTTCAATCGAAATAACTATATCCACGTTTGCATGGTAAAAAGGTTCTTTATTGCAAATGAGATAAATAGTTTTACATCCTATTTCCTTACCATGGTTTAACGCAGTTTGAACATATTTTGCAGCACCACTTGTACTAATCCCGATAATTACATCACCTTTTTGAATATTATGTTCATTTAAATCATTAATTGCAGTTTCAATTTTATCTTCAGCACCCTCAATAGATTTTCTTAATGCTAAATCTCCTCCAGCAATAATCCCTTGAAACCAATCTTCAGGAACAGAATATGTTGGTGGCATTTCTGAAGCATCTAAAACTCCTAAACGACCACTCGTACCAGCCCCAATATAAAATACATGTTTACCTAATTTTATTGCATCAACACATAATTCAACAGCTTTTTCTATTTGAGGAATTGAAGATCTTACCGCAATAGGTATTTTAGAATCTTCATTATTTATTCTCTCTAATATCTCTTTTGTGGACATCTCATCAATACTAGAAGAATTAGGATTAGGCTTTTCAGTTATTAGGTCTCGTCTATCCATTTATATTAATAATTTTCTTATTAATTATAAATCCACCTTTGAAAAATACTCCTTTGAAGCAGCAATTACTTTGGGGGACAATAAAATAGTTCCTATCATTGTAGGAATAACCATAAGTGCATAACAACTATCAACAAAATTAATTGCAATGTCAATTGTAGAGATAGATGCAATTACAATTACTGATATATATATGTAATTATAATATGGCTTAATACGACTTCCAAATAAATAGCTCGCACATTTTCTTCCATAATATGAATAACCAAACATTGTGGATAAACTAAATGTAATTACTGAAACAAATAATAATAAACGACCAAATATACCTAACTCTTGCTCAAAAGCCAATACGGTCAGCGTAACACCATTGCTATCAGTAGTGTATAATCCAGATATTAGTATCACTAATGCTGTAGTGGTACATACTATAATTGTATCAATAAATGGTCCCAGCATTGCAACTAGTCCCTCACGAACAGGCTCGCTAGTTTTTGCTGCACCATGCGCCAAAGCTTCTGTGCCAGCTCCTGCTTCATTAGAGAATAATCCTCTTCTTACTCCTAAAATAATCATAGAACCAATGGCTCCACCAGCAACTGCATCGCCGGTAAATGCATCATAGAATATGCTAGCAATTATTTTAGGTAATAATGAAATATTCAAAATTAAAATTGTTAGTGCTGCAAAAAGATATAGACCCACCATTATTGGGACTAATCTAGAAGCAACTTTTGCTATTCTTTGAATACCTCCAAAAATAACTGATGCTACAATCAATGCAATAATTATTCCAGTTATTGCATTCCCTAATAAAGAATTATTTACAAATATTCCTTCGGGTATATATACAAAATCTCTGATAATTTGCACCAATTGATTCGCTTGAAAAAAAGTAAAACTAGCAAACATACCTGCAAAACTAAAGAAGACAGCTAATGGTTTAAATCGTTGGCCCAGGCCTTGTTCGATAAAATACATTGGACCGCCCTGTATATCCCCATTATCATCTTTTCCACGGAATAAAATAGCCAGTGTACAAGTAAAAAACTTTGTGCTCATACCAATAACAGCTGTAACCCACATCCAAAATATTGCACCGGGTCCACCAGTATGAATTGCGATTGCAACTCCTGAAATATTGCCCATTCCAACTGTGCTAGCTAATGCGCTTGATAGAGCCTCAAAATGAGAAATTTGACCAGGATCATCATCCTTATCATACTTTCCTGATAGTATATCTAATGCATGGCGAAAATAGCGGAAAGGTGTGAAACGGCAATAGGCAGTAAAAAATAGTCCACCTCCTAATAATAGAACAACTAATGGGGGTCCCCATAAAAAGCCAGCAATATCTGACATTATTTTATCTAGTATATTTACAAATTCACTCAAACCTATGTATGATTGATAGTTATATAATGTTTCGGGTTATATATTCCGAAATATACATATTATATAGAAATTCAAAAGGATAAAAATAATATTCTAATAATGAAAAAACTCGATCTATATCTTATTCAACAATTTGTTTCAATTCTGTTAATATCTATTCTTGGATTCACAAATATATTTCTAGTAGTAGACTTAATTGAAAATTTAGATCGATTCATAGATAATTCAGTTCCATGGATAATCGTATTCAAATATTATTTTTTTACTATCCCATGGTTTTTAAATATTGCATTACCTATGGCAATGTTAATTGCTACAGTATTTAGCGTTGGTTTATTAGTCAAACGAAATGAATGGACAGCCATGAAATCAAGTGGCATTAGTCTATATCGAATTGCAATACCACTTATAATAATTGGTATCATAATCAGTTATGCATCATTTGAGTTTGAAAATAAAATTGTTAGCAGTGGGAATGAGATACGATCCCAAGTTGAACAACAATATATAAAAAGAAAATCTAAAAGAAAATTAAAGCATGTCTACAATGATCTTTTCTTACAGAAAAAGGAAAAAACTCATATAGCACTAGGAAAATATAAAGTGCGCCAAAAAACTGCAGAGCGTGTAACAATTATCTCTATGAATGATGGAATAATATTAGAACGCATAGATGCAAAAAAGATTGCATGGATAGATACATTAGAACAATGGGTTGCATCAGGATATTCAATTAGAAAATTTGATCAGAATGGTATTGAAAAAGATGTAATAATTCCTAAATCAGATTCTCTGATTCATATAGACTTCACTCCTGAAGATATATTAAAACAAGGGAAATTACCTGATGAACTTAATTATAGTGAGCTTAGTGAACGAATACTCCAACTAAAAGAGAATGGTGTAGATACTACTAGATGGGAAGTAAGCAGATATTTTAAGGTATCTTTTGCGTTTACAAATCTGATTGTGGTGCTGTTTGGCCTACCTTTAGTTGTAATAAAACCTCGTGGAGGTTTAACTTTTGCCGCTGGAATGAGTTTCTTAGTAATCTTTTTCTATTACACTTTTATCAAGTTTGGGCAATCTCTTGGTTTCAAAGGCATACTTGAACCATTGACTTCTGCATGGATAGGGAATATAGTATTTTCAATAGGAGGATTAATCTTACTTCTTCTATCCAGAAAGTGATTCATCCGAATCTTGATTAATTTCCTGATTATTATTATCTAATTCCTGATTATTATTTTCCTCTATTGGTAATGGAGCAGGTCCTTCAGAAGAAGGTTCAGGCTTCTTCGAACTATTACGACCTTTGAAACTTGTAATTGTTAATTGTAATGATAAATTCAGCCCTTGCATCGAATGTATCCATACTCCATTTTTAAACCCAAAACCAAAATCAAAAATCATAGGTCCAGTATGATAACCAAAACCTAATCCAAGCTCTTTAAAAGTGGGGCCACCATAAGCGAAACCTAATCGAAGAGGAATATTTGGAAATTTTAAAAATTCGAATCCAGCAGACCACCTCCAACCAGCATGCGCATATAATTGATTTCTAAAACCTGTCCACAAATCGGAGCTAAGAATAAATAATTCAGTTGTGTATGAAACACCTGCTCTAAATATTGCAGGATAACGGGTTTTAAATTCTTTCGGTTTACCATCTGCATCAGTATTACTAACAGCTTTAAATGGTTCACTATTAAAAATATTAGGACTAGATAGACCAGAAGCATTAACACTATCAATCGTATATTCATAGGCAATAGCCTGCGATTCATTAATTGCGGGGAATCCTAAAAATGATGCTGGATTAAATAGATCATCATCCGTACCAATAACTGCATCAGGTCCTGCGACTAAATCCTTCATCATACCTTGTTTATTCCATTCTATCGTACCCAATGCGTTAATCAAAGATACACCTGCTCTAAAACCATTGTACTCTTTTGTTACAAGTCCTAGATCAAGGCCAAAGCCAGACCCTCCTACACCAAATCTTAACAAATATTTACCTGATCCATAAAAGTAATAATCACTTGTAACCATATTTGCAACACTAGAATCCGGATCTACTCCAAAATAGAATAATCCCTGTAAATACTTTGCAGTAAGTCCCAGAGCAAAATTATCATATGGTACAGCAAAAGTGAAGCCAACTTCGTTTATTCCAAAAACCTCAACATCCAATGTCATATCCATTTCAGGACGTTTTCCATTACCATAAAAGAGCAATTCTAATATTCCTATAGGAAAAACTAAATTACTCATCCAAACCAAGTTACTTGTAAAGGCCATATTTCCAGAAGAATAGTTGATTATTGGAAGGGGAAAATGCAGATCTTGACTAAAAGCCAGACCTCCAGCATCTTCAAACTGTCGAAATAGCTTATCTTTGCTATCATCATTTGGGTTTCTTGGATTTTCACCCAAAGCATATAAAGTGTCGCCGCTTAAAGAGTTAAGATTCTGTAATGATAGAAAATTTCCTGCAAACCCAATATCAAATCCAATAACTTGCAACATGAATGGTTTGTCTTGTTGATAAGCAATCATTGCTGGATTATATCCAACAGCAAAAAAACCATCTGCAATACTTGTGTATGCATTTGCCATTGCTATGGCGCGGGGATCTCTTTTTACTTGACCCATTATAAAGCTGTGATAAATAAAGAAGACTAATAATAAATAAAAAACTTTTTTCATTTACGAATGGTTTCAGTGTTATTTATTCTTGTATTATTTAATAATAAATTGATTGGGGATGAATTTCTAAAGTTCTGACCTCCAGATATTGAAAAATACCATCCACTAATATCATTTAACTCTGAATTAGAGTCTTGAATTCTTATTCGAAGACTATCAGTAATAATACTAGGAGTCCACGCCAATGAATCAATATTTGAAATGTTTGATTCAATCTCTTGCCACTGATCATCAGTAACATTTTCTCCTAAGGCATAATGAATATTTATATTACTTACCTCTCCATAGGTTTTCCATCGAATTATATAATCAGTTCCAGCAAACAAAGTTTCACCACCATTTGGATAAAGTAATACAATATCATTTTCTGTTTTCCCCAGTACTCCAGAACTTGCAACTCTAAATGTTATAAATGACTTTATATCAATCTCATCATACTTTGAAAAGAAAACTGATTGATCTCCTGTTTGATTAAATGAAAATCTTGGAACTGTATAATGACTACCATAATCAGTAAGAAGGAAAATTCTACTAGTATCAATGACGCTTGTATAGGAAGTAATACCTGGGACTGAAACTTGTCCTGGATGACCAACAGCTGAAGTATCCGAATAATATTCTTGAGGACTAGGTAAGAGAACACGAAACAGTGTATCAACATATGAGATAACAGTATCGACAGAGGCGCCAACAGATTTCTTTACAAGATATTTCATTCCATTAACGCATTGACTAGAGTCACTCATAACATTAAATGAATAAATATCACCTTTTGCAGGGCTCAAACTGTCACAATTATTAACAATGTATAATACATCAGTAGAGTCCCAATTATATTTTGTTATCATCGTATCACGAAAAGCATTTAATGCATCTATAGTGATATCTTTAGGAAAATATGGTTGATCAGAAAGTAGAATGGCAAAGTCTCCACCAACTGGTAAACTATTTATAACATTTGTTGTTATTTCAGAGTGAATTAAAGAATGACGTATTTTATTTCTAGTACCATGGTCAAACTCTTCTAATTTTGAGATTCCTGTAGGGGGAACAAAAGGAGGCGCATTCATTGTTACTTCAAATGGCATGGTTATATTAAATGATCCACCTATTTTTTTAGCGCTTGCTGAAATACCTCCTGTGCCATCTAGTCTAACATTTGTTTGCGTAACTGCAGACAAAGGCATTGAAGCAAAAAAATCAATAATTGAAAATTCACCAGGATTGGGAGGTGTACTTGCGCTATCAACAACTGTCCAATTATTTGGAGAATCATACTTATAAATAGTAGTTCCATTCTTATCCCAACGGATAACTGTTTTAACAGAATCTGTAGAAATACTATGATTTTGAGCAAAATAATCTGGAGTGGCAATATCTGCCTGCAATCTGGTAATTACTGATTCTCCAGAAGGTGTTGTCCCTATCATATTTATATCTATGATTAAAGGAATATTTATTTCATTAATTAACTCAAACTCGAATTTTAATCCAGGAAAACCAATACCAGACATCTCCGATGGGTATCCAGCAATATCCATCGTATCAGCAGTTAATTCTTTAAAAATAAATGCTCTTAGCTCATTAAAATAAAGTGACCCAAATCGAATTGTGACGCCAAAGCCACCTAGAGATGTATTATCAAGCGGAATTGTGGCTTTTTGCGTAGGTATAATAACTTGTAAATCTAATTCTAATGAGCCAATTGCAGAGTCTGGGTCCGTTGACTGCAAAGTATGTCCTCTTAAGAGGATCTCTTTATCATATGGATCATCAGTATTTTTAAGTATTCGGTCAATCAAAACAGGTTCCCCATCTGATGGAGGTACAAAATTTGGAATATTTAAATAAAATTTCATATTCCATGGGAATGTACTTTGAAGATCGGAAACGGTAAATTTATTTGCAGTGATCGGTATACCTGATGATTCCATGAGGGCACTTTTTATTTCCAAAGTAGTCCCTTCTACTTCTGGTAGATTACCCCCAAAGCTTAATTGACTTTTTATTGCTTCCAACTGTTCCGTTAAATCTAAATTCACAGAGTCAATAGTTACCTTTGCACTATCAATTCCAGATATATTAAAAACAAGATTGGATTTTATATACATAGAATCACTAATCTCAGGATATAGAGTAATAAGACTATCTGGGTGCACAGTCTCTAATTGAAAACTAGTAGTAATTTTTAAATTCTCCGTTAGACCCTCTCCTGATAAATCACTATAGGTTTGAAAAATATAGTTTGCTGGTACTGAAGTAGTATCATGATCCACAATCGTATCATTCAAGGATTCATTGCCACCTATAAATCTAGCATATGGACTAACTAGATTAGTTGGGTACCCCCTGTTTTGGAAATAAGATGAAAAATAGCTTGGGCTTGCATCAGTACCCGATATGATAAGAGAATCAACGCTTGAAATAATTTGCGGCTCTACACCCGATATTAATGATGATAAACCAAGAGAGATGGGTTCCAAGCCATTTAAAGAATCTAATATTGCAGATAATACCTGATTCACTGGATTAACAAAATATCTATTATATGCACTTCCAAACATTACAACAGTATCTTGTAATGGTAGTTGAAAACGATTTGTATCAGTAATTCCCCCAATAGTTATTATCTGCGTATCAGGATATACAGGTTGATTATATAAGACTAGTGAACTAAGATCAATTGGTAGGGTAATTGGAGGTATTGGAATTGCGCTTCCATCAATGCCGGCGATCGGATCAGGTGGAATTTCTTGCTCTATATATCCTCCTTCAAACGGTACATACAAATCTGTTTCTTCTGTAGCTACTGGCGGCTCAATATCTCCTTTAAATATAAGTTGAAACCCAACAGAATCATCAGTGGGATATATAAAATTTGTCGTATCAACAAGATTGCCCATTGGAAAGGTTTTAGATACTAAAGGAAGTTTTATATCAATAAACCACGTGGGAACTACAAAATTGCTTGGACTATCAAAATCACATGACGAAAAAACGAAGATAAGCAAACAAACGAAAATCTTACTTATTCGCCTGTGAAAGAGATTCAGTAAACTGCTGAGGTAATCTCGTTCCATTTATAAACGGCTAAAGCCACTGGAAATTCTCCAATTTTCATGAGCTTTACCACAAAAAAAAACCCTGATTAAAACCAGGGTTTTATACCTAATAATTAATATCTATAATGATCAGGCTTGTATGGACCCGATTTTGATACACCAATGTAATCAGCCTGCTCATCAGATAATTCAGTAAGCGTAACACCAAGATGTTCAAGATGCAAACGTGCAACCTCCTCATCTAGATCTTTAGGAAGCATATATACACCAAGCTCAGGTTTTTCTTTTGCCAAAGCTATCTGAGCTAGCACCTGATTAGTAAAAGAATTTGACATTACAAAGCTAGGGTGACCAGTTGCACAACCAAGATTCATTAATCGTCCTTCAGCAAGTAGATATACTGAACGACCATCATCAAAAGTATATCGGTCTACTTGGGGTTTAATAGTATCTCTTTGAACATTGGATGCTTCATTCAATCTATCAACTTGAATTTCATTATCAAAGTGGCCAATATTGCACACAATTGCTTGATCATTCATTTTTTTCATATGATCTAAAGTGATTACATCACGATTTCCAGTAGTAGTAACATAAATATTTGTTTCTGGAATAGCTTGATCCATTGTAACAACCTCATACCCTTCCATAGCAGCTTGAAGAGCACATATAGGATCAATTTCAGTAATGAGAACTCTTGCACCATATCCTCTCATAGATTGAGCACATCCTTTTCCAACATCACCATAACCACATATCAAAACAGTTTTTCCCGCTACCATAACATCCATTGAACGTTTTAAACCATCTGCTAAAGATTCTCTGCAGCCATATATATTATCAAACTTAGATTTTGTAACAGAATCATTTACGTTATAAGCAGGAAATAATAATGTTTGATCTTTGGACATTTGTTCTAGACGATGAACTCCAGTAGTAGTTTCTTCAGAAACTCCAATAATATTTTTTGCTACTTTATGCCAATACATCGGATCTTTATCTAATACCTCGCGAAGTAAGCTCTCAATGATCTGCTCTTCTTTTACAGTTGTAGTAATTTCAGGTACGCTATTGTTCTTCGCGAAATATTCTTCTAATTCATATCCTTTGTGGATTAATAGCGTTGCGTCTCCACCATCATCTACAATAAGATCAGGGCCTTCATTTCCATTAAAAGTCAATGCTTGTAAAGTGCACCACCAGTATTCTTCCAGGCTTTCCCCTTTCCAAGCATAAACAGGTGTTCCAGATTCAGCTATACAAGCAGCTGCATGGTCTTGCGTTGAAAAAATATTACAACTTGCCCATCGCACATCAGCACCCAGCTCTACTAACGTTTCAATTAGCACTGCTGTTTCAACCGTCATATGGAGAGATCCAGTAAGTTTTTTACCTGATAATGGTTTTTCTGAACCATATTTTTTTCTAGTAGCCATCAAGCCTGGCATCTCTTTTTCTGCAATATCTAAAGCTTTACGACCATCTTTTGCAAGGCTTAAATCCGCAACTTTATAATCGACATCTTCAACAATTCGTTTAATATTTGTTAAAGTTTCCATTAAATATTCCTTTCATTAAAAGCAGATGTTAATTTATCTACCATATCAACTCTTTCCCAAGTAAACAAATCATCTTCCCTGCCAAAATGACCATAGGATGCCGTTTGTCTATATCGGGGATATTTAAGATCTAAATGAGAAATTATATCTCCAGGCTTTAATGGGAAAATCTCCTTTGCAAGAATTGTTAATTCTTCATCAGATATCTTTCCAGTATTAAATGACTTAACATAAAAAGAAGTAGGTTCAGCAACACCAATACTATATGAGAATTGAACTTCGCAATTATCTGCTAGATCTGCAGCAACAATATTTTTTGCTATATAACGTGCCATATAAGCAGCTGATCGATCAACTTTTGAGGGATCTTTACCTGAAAAGGCACCACCACCATGTGGTGCATATCCACCATAAGTATCAACAATAATTTTTCTCCCAGTTAATCCTGTATCAGCATCTGGACCGCCAAAAACGAATCGTCCAGTTCCATTAACTATAAAGCTCCCCGAGCTTTCTAAGCCAGATTTTTCTAGAACAGGATTTATTACCTTTTCAATTACTTGTTCCTTAACAAACTTGTGTTCTTTATCCTCTGTATCAAATTTTTCAAGCATATCATCATGTTGTGTAGCTATAACTATTTTAGAAATAGAAACAGGTCTACCATTTATATAGTCGATAGAGACTTGAGATTTTCCATCAGGACCAAGCCAGGGAAGAGTTCCATCTTTCCTTAATATTGATAACCGTTCAGTAAGCCTATGAGATAAATGAATTGGCATAGGCATTAATTCAGGCGTTTCTTTACAAGCATAACCAAACATTAACCCCTGATCTCCAGCTCCTTGCTCATGATCATCTGATTGATCTACACCTTGCGCAATTTCAGTACTCTGCTCTTGAACTTTTATCATAACATCAACAGATTTATTATCCATACCTAGATTCCTATCTGTGTACCCTATCTCTTCTAATGTATTTCGAACAATTTTTTCAAAATCTATAATTCCGGTAGAACGTACTTCCCCAGAAACAACCACCAAATTCTTTGTTGCCAACGTTTCACAAGCAATATGAGATTCTTTATCCTCTGATAATAAACCATCCACTATAGCATCCGATATGGCATCACAAACTTTATCTGGATGACCTTCGGTAACTGATTCAGATGTAAATGTATATTTACTCAAAACTATTTCCTTCCGTTTTTAGAATCGCGAATATAATAGTAAAAAAGATGAATATTAAATAAATAACTATTAATACTTAGGACCCGCGTTTTTTATTCTTTCATCGTCAATATCATATTGAGAAAAATTATCTTGAAATTTTTTAATTAAGTCTTTAGCTGCAACTAAATATTCTTTTTCATTATCCCAAATATTATTAGGAAGTAATATATTGGAATCAATATCATCAAGCTTTGTAGGAATATGAAATCCAAAAAAAGGATCCTTTTCAAAGCTACAAGACTGAATGGTGCCATCTAATATATTATGAATAATTTTTCGGGTTATAGGTAGTGAAATCCTAGGAGATCCAGTGCTAGCATTAGAACCAACCCACCCGGTATTGACTAAAAAAGCTGGAACATTAAATTTATTCATCTTTTCTTTTAATAACTCTGCATATACTAATGGATGCAATGTTAAGAATGGGCCTCCAAAGCATGGTGAAAAAGTAGCCACAGGTTCAGATATACCTCGTTCTGTACCAGCAACTTTAGCTGTATATCCACTGATAAAGTGATACATTGCTTGTTCAGGAGACAATTTGGCAACTGGTGGAAAAACGCCATACGCATCACAAGTAAGAAAAATTATGTTTTTTGGATGACTAGCAATACTATTTTTACCCTGCGATAAAAGTGAATTATCTATATGCTCAAGTGGATACGATACTCTAGTATTTTGTGTTTTTGAACCATCTGAAAAATCAATTTGACCAGATACTTCATCATAGACCACATTTTCTAATAAAGCACCCTCACGAATTGCATTATAAATATCAGGTTCATGTTCAGGGTTAAGATTAATTACTTTAGCATAACATCCACCTTCAAAATTAAATATTCCATCATTAGACCAACCATGCTCATCATCTCCTATAAGAGGTCGGGCAGGGTCCGTAGACAAAGTTGTTTTTCCCGTTCCACTCAAACCAAAAAAAATAGCAGAATTATCTCCATTTTTATCCGTATTAGCAGAACAATGCATCGATAATACTCCTTGCTGCGGAAGAAGATAATGTAATACTGAAAAAATACCCTTTTTCATCTCGCCACCATATTCTGTACCACCAATAATTGCAATACGACGACCAATATGAAACAAAACAAATGTTTCTGAATTTAGTCCATGTTTTTGAAAATCTTCATTTTGTACATCAGAAGCATTTATTATCATAAAATCAGGTTCAAATGCTGTTAATTCATCATGATTAGGTCTAATAAACATATTGTTAGCGAAATGGGCCTGCCATGCCTTTTTAGCTATAATTCTAACATTTATACTATAGGTTTTATCAGCACCTGCAAATCCATCAAAAACATATGAGTTGCTTTCCTCTTTGTTATAATAATCAACAACTTTTTTATACAAATCATCAAAAACATTTTCATCAACTTTTCTGTTTACAGGACCCCACCAAATCTTATCTCTAGATGAAGGTTCATCCACAAAATATTTATCGTTAGGTGAACGCCCAGTATAAATTCCCGTATCAATCATAGCAGCACCACGTAAACCAGTGCGTCCTTCATTATTTTGAACAATATGATCTATGAGATCCTTCACAGTTAGGTTTCGGTGAAAATTATCCATTCCTTTTATGCCTATTTTTTCCATATTAAAAATTACCCATGTGGATGCGCTTGAGTATAATCTTTTTTTAACTTTTCAATGGAAACATGCGTATAAATTTGAGTTGAACTTAAACTACTGTGGCCAAGAAGATCCTTCACTGCTCTAATATCGGCTCCATTATCTAATAAGTGAGTTGCAAATGTATGCCTAAGTAAGTGTGGACCAACTCTCTTTCCATCTGCAACAAGTTTAATATAATTATTTACCCTTCTTTGGATAGTTCGTTTTGAAATACGTTTTTCACTCCTATTGACAAATAAAGGCAGATTTGCAAAAACAGGCTTAAAGGAAAGATTGCGCATATTCAAATAATTTTCAATTGCTGTTTTAGCGGACTTACCATATGGGATCATACGTTCTTTATTTCCTTTACCAATAACACGAAGAAGTTTTTTATTTATATAAAAATCACCAATATTAATATTTACAAGTTCACTTAAACGTATTCCTGTACTATAAAATAACTCTAAAACAGCTCTATCTCTCACTCCAATACAAGTATCTAAAGGCGGAGATTCCATCAGCATATCAATTAAGTTTTTATCCACAAAATTTGGCAACTTTTTTGGTACTTTTGGGCTGTGAACATGTATTGATATATTATCTTCAATTAATTCTACTTTTACTAAATACTTAAAAAAAGATTTTAACGTTGCTAAACGTCTAGCAACCGTCTTACTTATATATCCATTATTATATTCATCTGCCAAAAATTTTCGAATATCATTTCGATTAATTTCCTTGAAAACAATTCTACTTTTATCTTGGATTAAAAATAGTTTAAAACGAATTAAATCATTTTTATATGCTTTTATAGTATGTAATGAAAAATTGCGTTCTTTTTCAAGAGTAATTAAAAATGTATCTATAATGTCTATAAAAGAATCAGCCATATTTTTCATTTAATATGGCAATTGCATCTTTAAAATCATTAGGTAGTGGTGAAATATATTTCACATTGTCCTTTGTCTTCGGATGAATAAACTCAATACTATAGGCATGTAGAGCTTGACGGTTGAATATTTGTAAAATAGTTTTCAATTCCTTTGATACTTCAGGTAAAAAACCTTTAACTCTATTTTCACCCCCACCATATTTATTATCTGATATTATAGGGTGACCCATGAATGAGGAATGTACTCTAATTTGATGTGTTCGTCCAGTCTTTGGTTTAAACTGCACTTTTGAAATATATCTCCATGAATTCTCAACCTTGTAACTGGTAAAGGCATTGCGGCCCATTTTATCTACTGTAAATACAGTTGGGTCAGATCGTTTTCTTTTTATTGGACTATCAATACTTCCCTCAGTTATTTCCCAGATTCCCCATGTAAGACTTATATATGTTTTTATAATATTTCTATTTTCAAACTGTTCAGCAATATGTTTGTGTGCAGAATTTGTTTTTGCTACCACCATGATTCCTGATGTATCTTTATCAAGTCGATGAACAATCCCTAATCTAGATGGTCCATTAATATCTGATAATGATGAAGTATAATACAGTAAACCATTCAATAACGTATTATCATTCATTCCCGTACCAGGGTGCACAACAAGCCCAGCCTGTTTATCAATAATCAATATATCATCATCTTCATGTATTATTGTAAGTAAAATTTCTTGCGCAACATGATTTTTAGTCGATGTTTCATCTTCATCTAAATAAACAACGATGGATTCATTTCCATTTAATCTATAACTAGATTTTTCCTGTTCTCCATTAATCATAACCTTTCCATCATTAATTAGGTTTTGGATTTTAGATCGAGAAAGTTGATCTAAATTTTCAGATAAATATTTGTCCAACCGCATGTTGATGCTATTTGGAACAATTAATGTGAACATTTTCTATTCAGTATTGATTATAGGTTTTCTTTAGATTGATATTTAATTGAAAATAAAATGTATAAAAACATTCCTACTGATACCGAGGAATCAGCAATATTAAATACATACCAATGATATCCACCTATCATGAAATCAAGAAAATCTACGACCGTGCCAAAAAAGATTCTATCAATGAGATTACCAATTGCTCCAGAGAGAATACATAATAATGATATTCGAAGTATAATATTGCTATTTCTTTCTTGCCAATAATACCAGGCTAAAAAAATAGTCAATGATACAGAAACAAAATTAAATACTAAACTTCCTCCTGGAAAATCCAGGCCAAAAGCCATTCCATCATTTGTGATATATGTTAAATGAAAAAAATTATTGATGATAGGTTTGGACTCACCAATATACATGTTGTTGCGAACAGCTGCTTTTGTTAGCTGATCAATAGCTACAATTACAGCATTCACTATTAATAACTTCAAATCAACCCAAGTTTATCTTTTTCTTTACACTTAACGCATTTTGTCGCGTTAGGAACTTCAATCATCCGTTCCTCAGGAATTAAATCTTCACAAATATTGCACATTCCAAACGATCCATCATCAATTCTTTCAAGCGCTACTTCTAGATTTTTAAAATAATCACTTTCACGACTCATTAAATTATAATTTTTTTCTTGTTCAAATGAATCTGTACCCGCATCGGCCATGTGAACACTATATACGGACTCTTGAGATAATCCCCCACCAGTAGAACTCTTATCTAGAATTCCATCATGTAAATCATCCATATCAGTTGCTATTTCTTTCATTCTTTTTTCAATAGAATTCCTGAAAACTTTTAATTTTGTTTTAGAATATTTTTTTGCCATACAACACCTTACTTCTCAATTTTATATACGATTTATACCAATCTTTATACTAGTACCTTTAATTTCAAACGATTCTTCATACTCACCTGATTGAAATTCATCTATCATATTTACTGTTAATGTTTCATTTTTAAAATAGTCTTCATATGCTTTAATTGCATCTCCAACTTGTCCTTCAAAAGATCCATAAATATTAATACGATCTTCAACCGCGAAATTAGCATTTTTCCTCATAATTTGCACGTGACGAATTACATCTCTTGCAATCCCCTCTTGAACCAATTTTTCCGTTAATTCAGTAGTAAGACCAACTGTAATGTTACCATCGGACTCTGAGGTATATCCTTTTTTAGATTCTTTATTAATTAAAAACGCATCTCTTTTAAGAACAATACTATTTGAAGATAATGGAATATCAACCTCGCCAGCTTGACTAAGGTCTGATACAATTTTATCTGAATCCATTTTTATTATTGCATCTTTAATTGCTGGTAATTCCTTTCCATAATCTTGACCAATTAATGGAAGGTTAGGTTTTATTTCATATTGAATAAGTTTGTCTGTGGATTTAACATATTTTATTTTTTTGACATTTAATTCTTCAAGAATGATCTTTTGATTTTCTATAACAAATTTCTCAACGCTATTATCACTTAAATGAAAACATAATTCTTTTAATGGTTGTCTTATTTTTAACTCAGCTTTATTCCTAGCAGAGCGACCCAATTCCACAATTTTTCTTATAGTATCTACTTGTTCGATCATCTGTTGATCTATCTTTTTATCATCTATTGCTGGATAATCACACAGGTGAATACTCTCCGGTAAGCTATCATCAATATTGCAAACCAAATTCTGATAAATTTTTTCAGACATAAATGGTAGTATTGGTGCAATAATTTTCACGCTTGTTAATAAAACATGGTATAACGTATGATATGCTGCTGTTTTATCAATATCATTCTCTGATTTCCAGAATCTTCTTCTATTACGTCTGATATACCAATTGGATAGATCGTCTAGAAACTTTTCAAATTTTTGAATAAACTTATCTACCCGGTAACTATCAAAAGCATTTACAGCTTCTTTGACAAGTACATTTGATTTTGCCAATATCCACTGGTCAAGTAAAGTAAGATCGCTATCTTTAATTTTTGCCTCAATTGGGGAAAATTTATCAAGACTAGCATACGTTGCAAAAAATGAATATACATTCCATAAAGTCAATAACTTCCTTCTTACCTCATTGGCTGGACCATAACCAAAAAGTAAATTATGTTCGATGTTTTGATTTGCATACATCCATCGCATAACATCTACACCAATTTCTTCAGCAGCATCATCAAACCATATGGCATTACCCCATGACTTATGCATATCCCTTCCTGTCTCATCTTTAACTAATGCATGACCTAATAGGGTTTTAAAAGGTGCTTTATCTTCCATAACAGTTGATAGTGCAAGCAAAGAATAAAACCAATTCCTAAATTGACCAGGAAAGCTCTCCACAACAAAATCTCCAGGAAACCACTTTTCCCAATACACCTTATCATCATTATAATTAAGCGTAGAATAAGGAACAATCCCCGCATCAAGCCATGGATTACCAACATCCAATATTCTTGTTCCTATTAATCCTGATTTTGGATGTTTAATTTTTATATTATCAACCCAAGGCCTATGAGGACTTTGCCCTTCAAATTCATCCCAACCTTCAACCGCAAGATCTTTAAGTTCCTCTTTTGATCCAACAACCAAAAAAGTATCATCTTCAAATTCCCATATAGGTAACGCAAGACCCCAAAACCTTTTTTTTGAAATCATCCAGTCTCCCATATTATCTAGCCACTCATGTTCTCTATCTCTTCCCCAGTCAGGAATCCAGTTTATTTGATCTACTACTTTTTTAATTCTATCACGCCAATCCATATTTATATACCACTCATCAACCATACGAAAAACTAATTCATCCCCCGACCGCCAACAATGAGGATAAACATGCGGATATTGCTCTGAATAAAGTAAAAACCCTCTTTCTTTCAAATCAGAAATGATTTTATCAATTGTTTCTTTTTCAGTAGCAACTAAACCAGATAACCAACCAAATTTTTCCATGAATTTTGCCTCAGCATCCAATGGTGCAATATTGATAAATCCCATTTGTTTTCCAATTTTATAATCAATATCTCCACAACCCGGAGCCATATGAACTATCCCTGTTCCTTCGCCTTCAACCACAATATCATTCCCAATACGATCTTTACCAGCATCAATAACCTGATGGGTATTTACTCCACTCATTCCCTTTGATTTCAAGTTATCATCTGTAAAGGGATAACCTCCTGCTTCATTCTGAGCCTTCATATCATCAAATGGTCCGGAATATTTTAAACCTACAAGTTCAGATCCTTTAACAGTCCCCTCTATCTCATAGCCACCACGTTCTTTAAAAATTTGTGAAATCGTTTTAAGCTTAGGGACACCTTCGATCCACTGTTTCTTATCAGAAAACTGCTTTTCTAAGCGCTGAAACTCAAGATTTTTTTTAGCAAAATAATATAATGAACCATCCGATGCGCGTAGCTTCACATATTCAAGATTAACATTTACGGCTGCCATAACATTTGATGTTAATGTCCATGGAGTAGTTGTCCATACAAGTAAATTTCATTTTCTCTATCTACAATAGGAAATCGAACAAATACTGATTCATGAGCAACGAGTTTTCTTCCTTCAATAATTTCCATTTGGGAATAAGATGTTCCAGATTTACCAGACCATGGAACAACATCCATTCCTTTATAAATTTTATCATCTTCAAATAATTTTTTAAGCATAGACCAAATTGTATAATTATTTTCATCAGACATTGTATAATAGGAATTATCCCAATCCATCCAATATCCTAAACGTTTTGATTGCTCTGTTTGAATTGCAGAATATTTTTTTACTCTATCCTTGCAAAGATTTACAAATTTCTCTATTCCATATTCTTCCACATCGCGTTTAGATTTAAACCCTAATTCTTTTTCAACTTCAACTTCAACCCACAGGCCCTGACAATCAAATCCATTTTGATATCGTAAATCAAAACCGCACATTGCTTTATAACGGTTCATCATATCTTTAATGGTTCGCCCCCATGCATGATGAACACCCATCGGGTTATTTGCAGTAATTGGACCATCAATAAAGCTCCAAGGTGGCTTACCTTTATTTAAAGCAACTCTTTTTTTAAAGATATCATTCTTTTCCCAGAAATCAAGAACAGAGTGCTCTAGTTTTATGAAATCAACTTGGGGATCGACCTTTTTAAACATATTTATCTATATCCAATTATTCAGTATATAATTGGTTGGGAATTTAGACGCGTTCCCACTCGGTCGCAATTAGTTAGAAGAAGAAAATTTTAAATATGATAACTAAATTTTACTAATTATCAGTCTCAAGTGCATAAAATCTTGAAACATCATTTCTCTTTACAAGTAATAATACAGTGTTTTGTCTACTACTTGTTCTTATCAGATCCTTAAAATCGTTTGAATTACGAACATTATTCGTACCAACCCTTATTATTATATCTCCTTCTCGGATACCGGATCTATATGCCTCACTATCCTTCTCCATTACAGTAACGACGACTCCATCATCTTTAGGTGATAAATTATAATGTTTCCGTAATGAACTATTAAGATCTTGCACAGTAATACCTAATGTGCTGGACTCATTTGTATCCATAAATGCATTCTGTGGTTGATTTGGCAACTCTCCTAATTTTACGTAAACAGACTTTCTTCTTCCATCTCGAATAATATCCACTTTATAGCGTTTACCAGGATCGGAAGAGGAAACTACATTCTTTAAGTGGCTTGAATTATTAATGGATACATCATTGAATTCTAAAACTACATCACCTGTTATTAACCCAGCATTATCTGCGGGACTTGAATTAGCGACATTGCTAATTAATGCACCATCTCTAGTGTCTAACCCTAATGCTTTTGCATATGCATCATCAATCTCTTGAATAGC
>Ga0206683_10000098_pt1 | contig 58833 bp, 46 predicted proteins | sample M280m12015metaG_FD_155483 | JGI IMG/M metagenome (GOLD analysis project Ga0206683, IMG submission 155483) | Ammonia-oxidizing marine archaeal communities from Monterey Bay, California, United States - M2 80m 12015 | ecosystem: Environmental > Aquatic > Marine > Intertidal zone | place: USA...
CATCTTCAACGATTTCATCTGCTTCGACGATATCATTCCAGATTTCACGTGCTTTTTCAACGAAAGCCTCATGTAATAGATCTGAAGCTGATGCTTCGTCTCCGTTCACTAAGCTCTCGATTATCTTTGTATAACGATCTCGAGTACTCATTGTTTGTTCTCCTTTAACAAGTCAGGTTGTAACATATATATTTAAGAAGTCTTGGTGTAGACCAACCCATAATACATAAAAAACCGCACTTTTGGTACGGCCAGTAATATATTTACCATTTTAGGCGATTATTCGCCGTCGTTACCTGCAGATCCATAGATATCTTTATAATCTTCTACACGTTCTGCATGTTCTGCCTTTGCAAGCTCTTTCATGTTACGTAGCTTATGCAAATGACGTAATGTTAACTTAGGGCGTCTAGTATCATCTAGTTCCCATTTGTTGTAGTTATCCTCTTCGGCGTTTTGCGCCATGTCACTAAATCTCATCTGTGCCTCCTTCTCCACCTAAATCATTAATTGGTGATGTATCGTCGCCTGCATCAAAGTCGGCGTCTCCTGCTTCGTTTTCAGCATCTACATCTGTTGGTTCAAATGTGTCTAGGTCTGTGTTTCTAATACCCATACCGCCTAAATCTGTTTGTGAATCGTTAGCAAACGAGTTTTGAGAATTTTCTTCTTTCCACATACGCTCGTTATTAATAAGTTCATCTTCGGTTAATCCAAGATACTTACTTAGTATAAATCTCTTAGATAGATATGGTGTTGCTTCAATTTGTGCAAATAAGCTAGAACGTGCTGTATCTAATTCTAGTTCTCTATATTGACTAAAGCTCTGAGGTTCAATAAAGTTTAATTCAAATAAACTACTCGAAACTTCAATTCCTCTGTTCTTTAAGAACATTTTAAATTCTTTGTCTAGTGGTGGAAGTATTGTATCTTGTAGTCTTTCACAGTATTTGCTGAACCTAAATTCTTGTATCATTGCTGTGCCAACTCGTCCGTCTGTGTATGATGCTGATCCGTCCTCAGCTCCTGTTGGTAAGTAACTACTTGGTATACGTAGTCCACGCATTAGTTTGTTATTGAAATATTTTAGGTCATCAATCTCACCAAGGTTTTCACCACCTGGTAAAACTTCAACTTTAGATCCACGTCCTTCTGCCGTTTGGGCAAAGAAGTAATCTTCCATAATTGACAGCGGGTTATACGCTGCATCCATAACTTTTGTTCCACCACCGCTCATATTTGGAATACGTGTTTGGTGAACTTCGTTCTTTGTTCGCTCAACAAAACTCATAGCTTTATGCGGTGGTAAGTTACCAACGTCTACATAAAATACTCTACGTTCTGGAGCTCTTTGAACACGATAGATAATAATACTATCTTCTAATAATTCTTTTTGTTTGTATACTTTAAATACACTATCAAGGATACTGTTACCAAATGGCCATGCATTTGTTAATCCATCACTTAGTGCAATATGTAATACGTTTGAAGCACCAACGGCATACTCAGTTGTTCCACCACCTGGTGCACCTGTTTGTATAACGCCTGCGTTTGATTTGTTGCTTGTTAATACTGTAGAGCTTTGCGAAACATCAGATGTTTGTTTTGTATCTACTACAACCATATCGTGTAAGTTTAGACTGATGTTTTTAATTAGATATTGTTCAATATCTTTACCTGAGCTTTCGTTAATAATAACTTTAGAAACATCTTGCACGTTAACCCAAAACAATTTATATGTTTCTGGATCTCTAATAAAAAATTGATCACCGTATTTGATTGTTGCTCTAAATAATCCATGCACTCGTCTGTCAAAGTCGTTTATATTAATCCACTGTTTAAGTGCTGTTTCTAATGCATTTACTTCTGATTCTGTTGCTTCTTCTTTATAATGAATTTTAAATGGTAACTTTGTGTCTGGATCTGATTGTGTAGAAAATTCAGCAATAGTATCTAATGCAGAGTTTATCTCACTATCTTGGTCCATAATATCATATTGAGTGTAACGTTCAACACGATTTGGTTGGCCTGAATATACTTCCGGAAGCCAACTGGCCCATCTGTTCGTTTTTTGTCCAAATGATCCGGTATTACCAGGATCGTATTTTGTAAAATGTTTTTTCCAGCTCATGTGTAGGTTACCTTTATTATAAGTGTATTTATCTAGAGTTCATCATATCGATATCAATATTCAAATTGTATTGGTTATTGAGTCTTTTAACTATCGTTCTGAGTGCAACTAATGCCTCAATAGTATGTCTTTTACTATTAATGATTTCTGTTATTTCTTCACTATTGTTTATTTTACGCGATATCTCTGGATTTGTCAAGTTATTTTTCAATGCTTCCAGTATTCTTGTTTTAATTTCTGGATTACCATAGCCTTTGACTTCTGTCATACTTGATGCTCTTGCCATTTCAGGCATTAATGCTTCTAATATTTCTGTATTACTGAGAATTGTTCCACTAGAATTTGGAACAAATAGTTCTGCAGTATCTAATCCCATTTGGTCACCAACAATATAAGGCTTACCTGAATCAACTGGTCCACCATGTTTTCTACGTTCGGGTTCTTCTATTTTAGGCTGTGCTGTGACTATTCCGCCAGTTGGTCCTTCACTAAATTGAGAAAAACTAGTATCAACTGATTCGCTAACTGTTGCTACACCTACACCTTGTCCAGTTTCATTAGACATATTATTGGCTGCTAATATTGATCCTAATCCTTCGCTATACATATTACTATCATCGTTAACAATAATTGAATCACCTTGCATTAATAATACGTTTGCAGTGTTACCTGTTGTCTCCCAAGTGTCTGGTGCTTGTGCATCTGTTTTATATTCCATGCCACTAGTAACTGACATTTTTGTTTCAGTGCCTGCATATTTTTCATCAAAGTCTTTTATTACTCCTAGCATACGCATACGTGCTTGTGGAGCCAAAGAGTTTAATTTTTGTAAAGTATTGTCTGGATTGAATAACTGAGTAAACCCTGCTAAATCTTCTGCTGTAAGTAATGCAACTTCTTGATTGGCAATTTTTGCTGCGGCTGTTTCTTCGCTGTCATCTGGAGATACTGCATCTGCTTGATTTTGATATTGTGGAGTTGTTCCTACACCACCTGTTACTGCAATTGTGGCATCATTTATATCTGCACCTATTCCACCAAAGTCGTTTGTTTCTTGTTCTTTTAATGCCGCTAATGATGTTAGTTTGTTAGAAGCTTGTCCAAATAATTCATACACACCATTAAACATACCTGCTACAGTTTCCATGTCCATTGTAAAGGTTTCTTGCACTTCTAGGAAACGTCTAGTCATTTGATTCATTTCTAGTGTAACTTTACCTGCTTCTTTTAGATTTGTTTTTAGTTTTGTTTTTGCAGTGTCTAATGCACCTGGGTCTGCTAGGTTACCAAATATAAGTATATTTTTTACTGCATTTGCTTGTATTTGTTGAGTTTGTCCTGCTACAGTATCAGCGGCTGCACTAAATGTTGCATACTTGTCTAAGTCAGCATTTTTAATAGCGCCGAATATATACTCGCTTACATCATTTGCCGACATGTCGCCTGCTCTCATCATATTTTCAATATTGTCAATAAAGCCACTGTATACATTGTCAATAGAATTTTCTGAGCCTGCTAGTGCTTGTTGTAATCTGCCACTAATATCAAATGCTGCCATGTTTGTTGATTTTTCAAATGCTTCCTGCTGAACTGCATCTAATATTAATTTCATGTGTTCATCACCGGGTGCCATTTTTCCTAAGTTACTAATTATAGCTCTAGTAGTGTCTGCTGCTCCAGTTAGTCCTTGTTGTTCTAAACTTATTAATGCCGCTTCACCAAATTCATCAAATGACTGTAACGTTCTACGCATTGCTTCTTGCTTTGTTAATGATGTTAAACTAGCTACTGCACCTGCTTCAATTTGTAGATCAATAAATGATGAATTAACTTTAGATGCACTGTTGTTTAAATTTGAATTTACCATTCCTGTTCTACGTGCATAAACTAAGAACTCACCATACTGTGTCATCATATCTTTGCTTGACAATCCTAAATCGCCAAAGTTTTCTACTTGTTCATCTAATGCTGAATAGAATTTTGAGAAGTTAGTTACACCAGCTGACATAGTGCCTCCAAGTCCTAGCATACCATCACCAAACTGATGAATATTATCTATCAATGCAGTATATGTAACACCAGTTGATAATGTATTCTTTCTTAATTCATCAAATGCTGCTGCGCCGCCGTTAAACACTACACCTGCATCAATTATTTTTGTTTGTGCTTCAGCAAATTGTTCTATTTTACCTGCATTCCAACCTGCGTATGCTAATAAGGCATCAGCTGCAATATTGCCTGCTGTTCCTAAAGCATTTTGCCATAAACTACCTGACTTCATAAACCCGCTAAACATTTTTAAACTACCTGATCCATCTTTTGAACCAGCGGCTAGTTTTGAAGCACCATCAGTAATAGCACTTAATGGCTTTTCGGAATTTCCAAAGAATCTTGCAGTTTTCATCAAGCCTTGAGTATTTTTGACTAACTGTTCACTAAATCTTTCACTTGCTTCTTCTTGCTTTTGATCTTGTTCATTGTCTACAACTGTTGCTTTTAATAATCCAGCTAGTTCTTTTTGAAGCTCGTTGATGTTGCCACCTACTTTGCTCATCATTTTATTTAGATCTCTGTCTGTTTTATTTTGTGCAGACATATAAGCAACAACTCGATTTAATGTTTCTTCACTTGCCCAAGCTGGAATATCTACTGCACCACTGGGTGTGTTTATGGTATTCATTTTATCTGCCATTTGCTGGGTCTCCATTCATTTCTAATTGTAATTTTATCATTTCTTCTGCTAACCGGCGTTCAAGCTCTGCTAACAAACCTTCTTGGGTTTGTGTCAATGGAACATCGTTATCTGTTATATCTGTTATTTGTTTAATTTCGTTTTGTATTGTTCGTATTTCTGGAGTTACTTGATTTGCTGCTGTTAATTCACCTGTGTTCATTGCTGTCATAAATTGATTTGCATAACCTGTTCGTGTTGCTAAATCACCTAAACGACCCGAACTAGATGCAGTTGCTCCAAATACAACTCTATACACTGTGTCCATGTTTCCTAAATTACTTTTATATTGTTGCCACCAAGGTAAATTAAAATAGGCCGCACTTGCTGCCGCAGCAATTTCAGGATTCAACATTAAGTCTGGATTACCTACTAAATCGTGACCAATCATTTCTCCAACAAGTTTATAATTTTCTACACCTGTTAATTGTATAAAGCCTCTGCCTCTGTATTGGTATCCACCAATATCTGAATACACATAATCAAAAAATGCTTTTGGATCCTTTTTTAACTGAGTAAGTTGATCTTCATTTAATCCAGAAACACGTCTACCCATCTTTGCTCTAATTCTGTCATTTGAAGTGTTAGCATATGATTGCTCGGATACCAGTTGGAAAGCTGATTCACCTTGTATCATTCCCAATATGTTAGCCTGAGCTCGTTTATCTGTAATACCCTGTTCTTCTAATTGTGCTAAAACTATACCTTGTAATGATGAACCATGTTCAAACTCACTCATGTTATTACGCAGACGCGGTCTTGCAGAATTGCCTACAACTGATCTTAATCTCAGCATATAGTCTTGTGTGTTTGACATTCTTTCTCTTAATAAAGCCATTTCTTCTTGCATAGGACCTGCAATTGCATTTGCTTCATCTAGTTTTCTTTGTGCGTCCAATAATTGTAATTCTAGTGGTCCGTAATCTTCTCCACGTGTCTTTGCTGTTTCTATTGCTGACGTAAATTTTTCAACATCATCAATAAAATCTTTTAACCCTACTCGCTGAATATCAAACATTAGATCTATTTGTTTTGTTTGGTCTTCTTGGAATGTTGCCATTAATGTTCCCATTTGTTCCATTGCATTAGTTCTCATTTCTCGATATGCTGCATTTTGGCTTTCTTCATTATATCCTACAATTGTAGTTACATCAATTGGACGTGTTCCATTGCCACTTACTGACATTCCCATACTGCTAAAGACTTGATTTTCACCTTTAGCTGCAATTTGATCTTCTTGTAAAGCTAATTCCATACTTGCTTCTGCTGTTCTGTCTAATCCAAACATATCTCTCCAGAAGTCAGCAAATGTTCCTATTGAACTTTCTAATACTCCCATCACTGTTCCCATTGTTTCAAATCCAGGTGTAAAGGCATGTTGAGCTTTTAGAAATGCTTTACTCATTCCACCAACAATTTCAATTGAATCATCAGCACCGTCTATGCCTTCTTGGGCGGAGGCTATTTTTGCTTCAATTTCTGCTTCTGTTCCACTAAGAAATGCTTCTGGTAAAATCTGCATTGATGCTATCAACTTATTGACTTCTTGATGATTTGGATCTACACCAATCAAAGTAGGTGAATTTTTAATTAATCTTATTAGCTCTTGGAATCTAACTGTTCGTTCAGCAGGACTTGATAATTCTCCAGTAACTCCATCTTCAATAAATTTTGTAAAGGCTCCAAACGTTCCAGGTCCTAGCATTTGTAAAGTTTCTGTTAATTGATCGTTCATCATATTGTTAACTGCTGAATCGTCCATTTGAATATCTGATGTAGTTCCTATAAACACATCCATAAGTTGTGCTGTTATTTCATCACCTAGTGTTGCACTACCCATCATTGCGAGAAAGTCTGCTGTTTCTTGATTTCGTCTAGCAGTTCCTTTGCCATACTTTTGATCTAGGAATGTTGTATTTTGATTCATTGCTAATACAAAGTCGTCATTTTCTCTAGCCATTTTTCTTGCTTCCATCATTGCACTACGTTGCACACCTAATGTATCTGCTAGATATATACCCATGTTGTTTGCCATTTGGAAACTTTCAATTACTCTATTTTGTCCAGTTGAGTTTAATTCATTTACTTGATTAAGTTTATATAACTGTTCTGTTTCTTCTGTTAATAACGCCGATAATATTTTTGGACTATAACCAAAGTTTTTAACATGTTTAATTCTTTCTTTATCAGTTAAAAAATTATGCATCAAGCCTTGGCCTTCTACCATAGTGCTGCCTAGTCCTACTATAACTTCTGCATGGTTTTGCACCATGCCTGCATAATCCTGTAAAGACATACCAGTATCAACTGCATTTTTACGCATGTGTGTATAATCAGCAGTGTTGCCTAATACTAGACCCATATCAATCATTGCTCTTAATTCTTTTTCTTGTTGAGCTATTACTTTAGCAACCACGGCACCAACACCTGTAAGTGCTACTGCTCCACCTGTTGCCCAACTGAAACCTTTTGCAACTTTGCCTACTTTACCACCCATGCCTGCTACTCCTTCAGCAGCGGCATCCATTGCTTTTGCACCTGCGCCTGCAAGTTCTATCATAGACTCTAATCCAGTTTGCATTGGTTTCATTGTTGCTCTACCCATGGCTCTGGTGTGTTGATCTGCAGTTTTGAGTCTTCGTCTACCGTCTGATAATCCGTCATTTAAAGATTTTTCTACGTCTTTTATATTCTCAATCAATTGGTCAGCATCCGATTGGTCGTTTAGTCTAGCAATGGCCACAGCTAATGCAGTAGTTTTTATACTACTTGATCTAGATAACTTGGCTAATTCTTGTGCAGATTCCTCGCCTGCCCACGGGTATTGCGAGTAAACCTGGTTCATTAGCATCTGAATAACGTCTTGGTTCATACTTTTCCTACAATTAACTGGTATTTTAATTAGATAAATACATTTATACTGCTACAGTATTTATGGAGATTAATTATGACAAATCCACTTATCCAGGCATATAGAAAGCCTGTGATGTATATTGCACTTCCTAGCGGTGGGAAGTATTACAATACTAAGCCTACGCTTAGTGTTGACGGAGAACTGGCCATTTATAGCATGACTGCTAGAGATGAGTTGGTTTCCAAAACACCTGATGCATTATTCAATGGTGAGGCTACATTTAGCTTGATTAGAAGTTGTGCACCAGATATTGGCGATCCACATGAATTGCCAGTAAACGATCTTGTTGTTATCTTAATTGCAATACGTATGGCTACATACGGCGATGCAATAGATGTAGATGTAAAATGTCCAAAATGTGAACACATGAACCAGTTGACCGTAAGCACTGAGGCTTTGTTAAGCACAGTCAAAGAAAACACTGCAACTGATAAGGTTACACTTGACAACCAGTTTGTTATAACATGTAAACCTTATAATTTACGTGATAGAACAAAATTACAAATACAAAGACTTAAACAACAAAAGTTGATTCAAGGACTCAGTGATGCAAATCTATCAGAAGAAGAACGCCAAACTAGATTTGGTGAAACATTTTTAGAAATTGCAGATTTAACTGTTAGTCTTATTGCAAATGCAATCACACAAGTTCAGCCAACAGAAGGCGAGACTGTTGAAGATGCACTTATGATACTTGAATGGTTGAAAAGCATTACCAAAGACGACTATGATAAAATACGAATATGTGTAGAAGATCTTAGTGAAAACAATGTTGATACTAAATTCAAAGCTCAATGTGTTGAGTGTGAGAACGAATGGGATACCAACATAGATTTGGATATTGCAAATTTTTTCGCGGGTTGATAGCATCTCGACAACCCGAAGAAATTGTTAAACTTGTTGAAAGTTATAACAATCAACTAAAGGCACAAGAAGCCAGCTATATAGATTTAATGATCAGATCGGGAGGCTTGCTAACATATAAAGATATTATGGAAATGCCTGTTGACGCCTTATCAATGTTTGTTGAGAGATACAATACACATACAGAAGATCAGAATCAACAGTTGAAAGCGGCTCAGGCCAAAGGCGGTAGACGCTAGTTATTGATCCAGCATTATTTCTTTATAATACTCTGCAGGCCAACTGTCATAATAAGATGATTTGTGTAAACTAGCACGGCGCCTAAGTAATTCAGAACGTATCTGAATTAGAATTACGTTAGATATATTTTGAACAAAGTGACCAGATGTTTTAGTGCTTTGTAAATACATTAGATCAGGATTAAGTTCTTTCATTTGATCTAAGTTGATTGTATCTAAATCAACATCATCTCCAAAATAACACACACCTACCATTTTTACTCTAGGATCAAACTCAAGCATAGCATCAGGATTAGAATCACTGCAATCTATGAACTGTAGTTTATCTTGAACTCTGGCAGTTTTTGCATAAGGACAAGTAGGATACCCGTCATCTTTGTTTACTTCTAACTTGGTAATCATCCAGTCAGTAAAGTCTTTTTTGAATTGTTCAAATTTACTCATAGCTATTCATTTATCCATTTTGATGTTTCTTATATCGATGTCTAACGACATCATCATTATCGTATTGCTAACGCAATACTCAATGTATGTTTTTAACTCTATATTAATATCTATTTAACGATAAGAACTTATTAACTACTATGTTATTTATATTAGCTTATTTCCTAGATTTTTTATTCACACTTAGCTTGTTACAGCCAAGTGCAAAATAAAATTGATAGAACTCATTTCCCGTCAAGAATACCCACTCGTTATAGTAAAACCTTTTTAGCACAAGGTAGTGGCGGTTATGCGATACCACTTTACATACTGCTTATTAACGCAGAAACACTCTAAGCCATAACGACGACTTTCGAGCTATCCGTAAGTTCCAATTGTCAGGAGAGCTTACTCATTTCGGTTTGTCAAACCATGCATTGACTAAGGCGCACCAGTTCCAGACACTTGTGTATCTTCAAGGTGAGTCGAGCTACCTCGACCAAACGAAGCCATGTGAGCCTGTGTTAGAAATGTGTTAGTATTGTGTTAGTTATCTTGGGTCTATGTTAGCGCCATTGATAGCAAATTTTTCTAGTGTTTCTAGGTTGTCTTTGTTGTTTGCAAAATCTTCCCAGAATGTAATTGTCCAGGAGCCGTATTGCTGTGAGCCATAAGTAACCCTTCGGGCAGTGAATAGGAATCTATCCAAGTTCGAAGGAAATGCCAAGTAAATGCCTTTGCGATTAAACTTCATAAACAGTATGTCTAAGTCGTTTTCATCATGTGCGTCTAATGTTTGTTCGAGCCATTGTTCTAGTAGTGGTATTGGTTTTTCTTGTAGTAAATGATGAAAAGGGAAATCTGCATAGTTCTTACACTCGCAGTTGAAATAGTTCCAGTGATCGGGTGGAATGATGTCCCCTTTAAATGCCTTGATTTGATTTTCCGTAAGTGTGCTCTTACGTATGGCATTCAAGCCGCCAACAAACGCACCACTGTGTGGAACACGTTCAAAGTTGTCGTCGTATAACTTAGAAAGAATGTTACAAACTTCTCGTTCGAATCCTTTGCCTTTAGTTTTGCTCTTGCTTGCCAATGTCTGTTTCTTTTAATAGTTTTTGCAAAATGTCATGCCCAATTAAATTTTCATCAATTTTTATTGATGGCCAAAAATCATTTTGCCATTCATCACTTATATCATGTAAGTGATCACGCATCAATAACTTCTAACTCTACGTTAAAAGTAGTGAAACCGTTTTCTTTAGTAACTTGTAAAACATTATCAACTCTACCCACTAGTTCATCTCTATGACTAATAAGTAAAATGTTTTTATGTCTTTCTCGTTCCATCTTCTTTAATACACCTAATGCACTTTCAACACCAATTGTATCCATTCCGCTGTCAACTAATTCGTCAATACAAATTAAGTTAATAGGATGATTCATACTTTCGAATACATCACGGAAGCTCCAACTGAGTCCAAGTATAAGTCGATTACGTTCACCACGTGATAAGTTGTCAAAATCTAAGTCTTGTCCTAACTGTGTAATTGTTACAGTCAGGTCGCTTTGGAATTGCACTTCATGTGGTAAGCCTAAACGTGTAATATAATACTCTAAGCGAGTATTTAAGAATTGTAAGTTTTGTTCAATAATTTTCTTACGAACAAAGCTGTCCTTATTTGTAAGTAGCTTCAATAAAAAGTCTTGATGCTCCTTTAGTTCTGTAAGTCTATTTACCTCCGACCAGTCAACTTCCTGCAAACCAGTGTCTTTTAATGCGGTTATTTGTTCATCATACGGATTTTGTTCATCTTTGATGCGAACTAACTCTGTTTCAACTGATCCAAGTTTACCTTGGTGTTCATACGCTTCTTTAACACTATTGTAATGCATTGTAGGTGCTTTGTCAAGTGTTCCTAGTTCATTTAGTGCATTATTATATTCATTTATCTTAGTGTTATAGTCGTCTATATGTTCTTGACTTTCTGTTACTGCTTCTGTTTTTTGTGCTACAAGTTCTTCGTGTTTTTCATCATGTAGTTCTTGTCCACACGCATAACATTTATGTTCTAGCGTATCATTAAGGTCCTTTTGTGCTTTGTTTAAGCGTTTTTGTTCTCTGTCGTTAGTGCTGGTTAGTCTTGCTATTTCGGCAGTTAACGTATCTATTTGTTGCTTCTTATTAGTAAATTCTTCATAGTCTGTATGTGCTTTTAGTTCAACATCAATGTCAATATGTTGCAAGTTTAACAGCTCTGTTTCTAAGTCTTGTATGTCTTTATCACGCTTTGACTCCCATACTGTTTGCCTGCGTTCCAAGTCTGATATACTTTTACCAATGCGTTCGTTTGCTTCTTCTGTGCCACGAATACGATATGTTTCTTCTGTTATTTTGTCTTTACTAATCTTTGTAAGTTCTTTTAGTATTTCTGCCTTTTCGCTAAGTTTAGTAATACCCAACAACTGTTCAATCATGTCACGTTGATCAGTAGCTCTCATACTTAAGAATGGTTCTGTGTATGTATTCAATGCACAGATGTGTTTGAACATGGTATGACTCATTCCAATTACACGTTCGATTACACGTTGACTTTCACGTCCTTCGCCTTGCATCTCATCTGTAATTTCACCATCACTGCCTGCTCCGTTAACAAGAAACTTAAAAATATTAGGTTTACGTCCACGTTCAACACGATAGTCAGTTCCGTTCATTTCAAAGTCAACTGTAACTAACATACCCTTGTTGTTTGTTTTGTTAACTAAATTATCTTTCTTAATATTATATAATGCATTGCCATACAATGCATAACTTAATGCATTAATGATTGTTGTCTTGCCTGTTCCGTTACGTGACCCATCGCCACCTAAGTCCATGTTGTTACCCAACACAAGTGTTAGTCCTGCATTATCAAAGTGGACAGCCTGTGTGACATTGCCAACACTCATAAAATTTCTTACGGTGATATTTTTAATTCTTAGCATATTATATTAATTACTCAATCCTTGATAAATGTCAATCAACATTTGTTTCTTGATAGTTTCACTTTGCACAGATTCTAATTGTGATAACACAATTGTATCTACGTTCTCTACTTCTATGTCAACACCTTGTTGCCAATCATTTGTGTGTTCTTCTTTCTTGCTTGGTATCAAACTAATTTCACGTAAGTCATATTGTTTAGCAAATGTTTCTTTAATAAAGTTTGCTTCTTCATATGTAATACCAACATCAAGCGCCACACGAGCATATGTTTTGTCTGCTAGATATTTTTCTGGATTATCAATAAGTTTACTTAATGGCAGTGTGCGATACTTTGGTGCATCGGGCCAAGGCAGATAATCTATCTTACCTGACCAGTCTAAGAACATACAGCCTCTGTCATCATCCCATGCATCACTAAAGTTGTGTGGGAAACAGTTGCCTGGATAAATTACATTACCACGTTCTTGTCGCTTGTGAAAGTGTCCACTAAAAACTTTTTCAGGACCTCTTAGGTCTTCTGCTTTGAGTCCACCATGGTCTGGCATTTGAACAAGTGCGTTCATATAAAACTGTGGAAGTTCAAAATGTCCAAACATAAATTTGCATTTTACTTCTTTTACTTTCTTCCACTCGTCATCAACAAGCCAAGGTATAAAAGCAACATCATCTTCAACTAACATAGTATCATTTACAATACGTATGTTAGGATATTCTGTAGCCATTGGTATACTATTAATCTCACGTTTTTCTCTGTAGTATAAATCGTGGTTGCCCATAATCATAATAACTTCATCAAAGTTATCATTGAGCCTGCGTAGATTACTTACTGTATAATTTAATGTGCTTACATTAATTGTTGCTCTATGATGATGCCAATCTCCTAAGAAGAAACATTTTTTAATTCCTCTTTTATGTGCTTCATCAATCATCCATATAATAAAATCTTCACAGTCTTGATTATGTAAACGTGAATTGTTTTTATTACCTAAATGAATGTCAGTGAATATTACTGCTTTATCAAATAGCATACTTAGTGTTACCTCTGTTATTTTTTACTTGCGGCGTTGTCTGCGTTCATTTGCCTAATCTTCTCAATCTCTTTTTTCTCTTTACCTTCCCATTCAGCATTGAATGTTCTAGTGTGACTTGGATTGAGACCAGCTTCTTCTAGTAAATCGTCTCTGATATTTTGACTACGTTTTTCTAGGTTGAGAACTCTTGTAAAGCTGTTGTTGATAGCGGCTGTATAATATGCAAATGGATTCTGTGATTTAAACTCGTTAAACTGTAATCCAATTTGACTAAGTTGAACTAATGCTTGTCCACGCATCTCATCTACATATGTGTATCCACGCCAGTTGCCTCGCATACTGTAACGTTCGCATAACTTAATATACATTCCGCCTAGTTGGTTTGTTGTTCCGCCATGTGTAGTGTTAAAATAACCATTATCTAATCCACCTTCCCAATGACTACGTGCAACTTCTTTCAGTTCGTCGTTTACATAAGCATAATGCTTGAATGGAGGGAAGTTACATTTACTATGCAAGTCTGCCTCTGTTTTGGGTTTGTTTTTACGATTCTCTAATGGAACGTGATCAAATGTCATTACCCGGATAACAATATCTGTATCTAGTATTGTATCTACTTCAACTAAGAAATCTGCAACACGCGGTTTAGTCTTCTTACCTGTTAATCCTTTTTCCCAACGTTTTACTTCGGCTTCGTGTGCTTGTTTTTGTAAACGTGTTGCACGTGATTGTTTTGCTTCAGCTACTGCATCAGGTGTAATATCTTCAAATGTTTCAACGATCAAATCATAATCTGCATACTGATCGTCATTCACATAACAATAGGACATCTTAGATTTATGTATCTCTTTTAACAACTCTTTGTTTGTTAAGTAAAATTGTCTTGGTGCTCTTGCCATAATTTATTCCTCTGTTGAATACTATTATAACTGAATGCGTGTAAAAGTCAACCGGTTTTTGTAAGTCATAAATACTAATGGAGAATAGATATGATTATTAACGAAATTATACAAATTAGAGAAGATATAGGTAGCATTGCAGTATTTTACGGTGGTCGTTTCCAACCTATGCACCAAGGACACCGAGATGTATATCAACATCTAGTAGGTAAGTTTGGTGCGGATAACGTATTTATCGCTACAACATTTAGTCAAAAAGCTACAAAGGCACACGCTGCAGGCAACTACAGTGATGATCCATTTACATTTGATGAAAAGAAAAGTATCATGTCTACAATGTTTGGCATACCAGCAGATAAGATTGTGAACAGCAATCCATACAGAAGTGAACCATCTACAGTGGGCAGAGACAACAACACAACAGGTATTGTGTTGGTGTTTGGTGCCAAAGATGCAGGACGCTTGGGTGGATCAGCAAATGTTCAAAAACTGCCAGACAACCTAAAAGATGTAAAGCCTCAAAGCGAAATGATATATTATTATGAAGCACCACTAATGCAAGGTGGAATGAGTGCAAGTGATTTCCGTGCAGCAATGGCAAGTAATGCCACACCAGAAGCAAAACAAAAAGAATTCACAAAGTTCTTTGGAAAGTTTGATGAGAAAATATTTAAGTTCATTGAGGAGAGATTGACATGAGTTTAATATCAGGCATACCAAGTTCGGATAACAATTTTAAAACAAATCCAAACAATGTAGTAGCATTAAAAATAAAACCAAACAATCCATTTACCTTAGATGGCGTATTAGAACCATTAAAAGCTGATAACGGATTGATATTTCCATATACTCCTACATTACAAGTAGGACACCAAGCTAATTATGGAACATATGATATTACGCACACAATATACCAGCCGCAATATTATGTATCAACACAAAATCCTACTATAAATATTACTGCCAATTTTACAGCAAATGATATAAGAGAAGCAAAACATACAGCGGCTGCAATACAATTTTTAAAAGCATGCACCAAATCTGATTTTGGTGAGGGCAATCCTACTACAGCAGGCACACCGCCTCCTATATTAAGTTTATGGGCATATGCAGGATCTACATTACATGCAAAGTCAACACCAGTTATTGTTAGAGCTTTAAATTATACATTGCCAGAAGATGTTAACTACGTCGACACAGAATCAGGAACTATTCCAACTATGCTATTATTATCTGTCGACTTATCAATACAAATGTCACCAAGGACTGTTAGGAAAGATTTCAATATTCAAGATTATGCACGTGGCGGATTACTAGGTGGTGGCAACTCAGGAGGATTCATGTAATGGCAACAGAATACCGAAGAGATAGTTTATACAGATCAACTGATTTAGAAAATAATAAATATTTAGATATATGGGAACCAACAATTGATGAAGTGTCAGCACTTAACACACAACCATATAAAATAGAAAATCAGTATCATTTAAGACCAGACACACTAGCATATAAATTATATGGCAATGCCAAACTATGGTGGGTGTTTGCAATGATAAATCAAGATACATTAAATGATCCTATTACTGATTTTGAAGCAGGATTAACTATACAAGTTCCATTAAGGTTTACATAATGTTAAAAGACAATTGGCTCAATACAGTCTCATCTGGGTCTTATAAATTTACATTCATGATTGTAGATGAAGACTCTTGGAATGCTGCGACCAAAGGAAATTTTAACAGAGAACAAACACTAGCTCAAGGCAAAGGAATCATTGTTGCTGAAGATGGAGTAGAAGGTAACTATGCAGTTCAGAATGTAACTATTTCAACAAAGCAACAAGGAATGTCAAATGGATATTCTAAGGCTACCTTAATTACACTTGATCTATTAGAGCCACTTGGGTTTGCATTTTTTGATAGAGCATTAACTGCCGGCAAAATGTTAGGCAATGCCTCAAACTTTACTAACATGCAATTTGTATTGTTACTAGATTTTATGGGAAGAGACCCAGGCACAGGTGCAAGTGTGTTTAGACCAGGAACATTTGTATATGCCCTGAAATTGAAAGACATTACAGGAACCGTAGGCGAAGCTGGTGCAAAGTATTACATGGAATTTAATAATATGGAAGCAGAGGCTAAAATACATACAGTCACTGAAACAGATATAACAATTAAAAATGTAAAGACAGTAAGAACATTTGCTGAAAATTTAGAGATAGCATTAAACGAAAATGAAGTTGCTACAAGACCAGAGTCATCTGTTGGAGGTCCTGCAGGACAAATGGTTCAAGTTGAACATGAGTATAAAATTGTTCTAGGCAGCACATTAACAACACAAGCACAAGATTTTTTTGCATTACCAAGTTTTAATCTAGCAGATGCACCTTGGGCAGGAACTTCTGATACTTCAACATCTGGTGCTCAAAGTGAGTCACTTGAAGAATTAGGTATAAGAGAAGTAACAATAAACAACAACACACAATTATGTGCAAGGATACGTGAGCTTATTTCTTCTAACGTTCCAAGTTACGCAGATCATAATGCAAGAGCACAAAAAGATGGAATTACATACGAAATAGTAGTATCTTCCGCAGTAGAGTTAACAAAACAAGAAGATACCACGTTCCATACACAACGTAAAAAAATTACATTAACATTAGGCTTGGTTATGCATGGCGATACAGTGCCAAGTGACGGACCTAGTATTGAAAATTTAAGAAACTCTGCATCAGTTCAACGAGAAAGATTTAATACTATTATTGTGCCTAATTTAGTAAAAAAATATACATACCAATACACTGGCGAAAATACAGAAGTAACAGATATTAATTTAAATCTCAATCAATATTTTTATAACGGATTGTCACCAGCGGCGGCAGTATATTATGCAGATAACCATTCTATGTTTGAAGCAAACATAGTGGAGAGACAAACACAAGATGATAGGCCAACCTTAGACGCTAACCCACATGCCGAGGAAGCAGCAAACGTAGTTAATCAAAGATTCTTAAGTGACTTACCGATTACAAAATTTAACATTGAGCAAAGTCCTGTTTTTAAAGTAATGCCAGTTGGTCCACATGGACAACAAGTAAACGAAACAACATCAATGGATCAAACAGCTAATGCGGCATTAGTTAACCATGCGGCTAGAACTAGAGATACACAAACTTTAGATTTAGAAGTTAGAGGCGATCCAATGTTTTTAGGAAGAGATGGCACTGACATTTTTAGTATGGGCGATAGTCCTACTCCACAGGCAATATATATGGTCTTTATAAACTTTCAACCTAACACCGAAGACTTGATTCTTAGACAAAGAAAAGGTCCAGTTGATATGGTAACTACTGGTGTATATAAAATTACAGAAGTTCAGAGTAGATTCCAACAAGGAAGTTTTACACAACAAGTTAAAACATTGCGAGATGCAAACAGCAGCACATTCCTGCTATTAAATAGATTATTAGAACTAAGGGTAGACTAAATGGCAAACGTATCATCAGGATCAGGATTTAGAACAGACGGTGTTAACATCGCTAAACGAGCCAATGCGAGCCAGGGATTCAATAGTAATATTTTAAATGGCATATACGTAGCTGAAGTAGTAAACGACAGCGATGCACAACACAACGGCAGAGTAACAGTTAAGATACCCGAGTTTGGTGGAGATACAGAACGTATTATCTTACTAACTACACCATTTGGTGGTAACACAGAAATTAAAGATTCAACAGACAATGTTGAAATTGAAAGCGGGTCGCCAACTACATACGGTATGTGGCCACAGCCACCTGCTATAGGATCAAACATTCTAGTTGGATTCACAGGATCAATGGAACAAGGATTTATGTTAGGCTTTTTGCCACCAAAGGACAGAAATGCTACCCTGGGCGGTAATGCAAGCAGTGAAGCGTATGATGGAAATGGTAATAAAATATTATCTCAAACTACAGAGAAAAATGCAACTGACAAAAATGATCCAGTAACAAAAGCAGCCAAAGTCAAACAAACAGCTCAATTAGTTGAATCAGGCTTATCAGGTGATTACGTAAGAGGACATAGTCAAAGTAGTGCTAGACGTGAAAGCCCAAGTAAAGTTTTTGGACTTACTTCAAAGATGGGACATACAATAAGTATGGACGACGAAGCTACTAGTGATAACATTAGAATTAGAACCAGCGGTGGTAACCAAGTTTTATTAGATGACACGAATGGATTTATATTCATTAGCAATAAAAAAGGCAATGCATGGATAGAAATGGACGATGCTGGTCGTGTTGATGTATATAGCATGGGTGGAGTTAGCATAGCAACAGATGGAGATTACAATGTTCATGCAAAGGGATCTATTAATATGCAAGCAGAACAAGGAGTTAATATTAAGAGCAGTGGAGCAGAAGGCGTTAAGCTGGAAAGCAGTGTTGGCTCAATTGATGTGTATAGTGCTATCGATCTTAATAATAACGCTGATGGAAATATTAATATAACAGCAGGACCAAATTATTACTTAAAAGCAGGTCGTGTAGATATAAATGGACCAGAGCCAGGTGAGACAAGCAAGACTACAATACAAGCACAAACATCAAACACTAGTGTAACAGAAAGTGTTGGTAGTAGAGTTCCAGAGCATCATCCATGGAAAGGTGTATCAGCAATACAAGAAACACTTAAGACTGGTAAGGAGAATTCAGGCTAATGGCATTATTTACTTTACCCAACACAATAACAAAAGAAGACTTACTACCGTTTGATCTATTTCCAGTTGCAGATACTACATTGGCAAAAACTTTAGTGCCAATTAGAAATCTAGAAACTAGTCCAGCAATGATTAATCTAATGCTAAGAAATATTGGCTGGAAAGGTTATGCATATAAAGATGTTGACAATATTACAAAAATTGGATATAATTTAACAGACGGAATAGATAGTGTAGGATTAACCGAAGCTGGTGCATTTGACAAATGGATTAAAACTTTTAAGGATGCTGAAAGAAGATTCAAAGAAGTTTTTGTTTTAGATTCGCTAAGTCAAAGCCAATATGATGGTATGGTAAGTATGTATTACTTTACCGGAGATTGGACTAGAGTTGGATCAGAACAAAGAACATTTCAATTATACGATTATGTGAAGAACAGAGAATGGCAATATGTAGCGACTGCAATGTCTAACAGTGGCATTAATCGTGTTCAAAGACAGTTAGAATCAAAAGTTATTATGCTTGCAGATTATGGAGTGGCTAAAGATAGATCACTAATTAAGAAACAAGGCATACAAGAAATAGCAAATAGATATCCAGCGAGAATGCTAGATGACAGAAGTAAAGCTCAAGCAGAATATGTTTATTATGCTGAAACAAAAAGGTTCTTGCCAAACATGGCAGAATCGCGACAACGGATATTATCATCGCAACTTAATAGGTAAAGGAACTCAACAATGCATGCTAGTGTATTACTTTTAAACGCAGATGCAAGACCTTTAAGTTTACACCCGCTGAGCACTGTAAGTTGGCAGACTGCCATTAAGGCAATGTGGAGTAGTAAAGTTCGAGTAGTTAAAAATTACGAAGGTAAATTTTTACATACGCCAACTACAGCCATACCGTTGCCCAGTGTTATTATGATGAACACATATCATAAAAATCCAAGCAAAGCAAAATACACACGCAAGAATGTATATCTGCGTGATCATTACTGTTGCCAATACTGTGGTAATTTATTTTACTACAACGAACTTACAATAGATCATGTTGTTCCAAAATCAAAAGGTGGCAAACTAACATGGGAAAATACAGTTACAGCATGCGGTCCTTGTAATGTAAAGAAAGCTGACAAACTATATCCCAAACCAATAAAAGAACCAGTAAGGCCTAGCTGGTATCAAATAAATGGCGCAAGTAAGCTACATAATTTGCATATTCCTGATGCTGCCTGGCAGTATTATTTAGATTGGCCAGAAGAAAAACTACACATTGCAGAAACAGTAACAATTCTATAATCATTATATTAGCAGATAATGATTTCGATAAATACTAGTATGAACAATATAGTAGGCTACACAACCGTAAATCAAAAGAATGGAAGTTTAAGACTGGACGGTCTTGAGCTTGCAAAACAAGATCTATTGAATCACTTTCATATTCGCAAAGGCGAGAAATGGACTGATCCAACATTTGGTAGCAATTTATTCAACTATGTTTTCCAACCACTGGATGCAGACACAACAGAAGCAATTAATGATGAGGTATATGAAATTGTATCATATGACCCACGTTTTAAATTAGATGCACAAGATATTGTTGTTGATCAAGATACTCATTCAGTTACAGTAACAGTCAAATTAATATATCTACCAACTACAACTGCAACAGACTTGCAGATTAAATTTGACAGTGATTTCACAGAACAGGCAGAGTTTTAATTATGGCACAGAATATTAGACAATCAAAACTTTTTGCAGCTGAAGATTATGTCGCAGTATACGAATCGTATGTCAATGCTAATTTACAAGCATTTGATTACGATACTATCAGAACGGCAATGGTCGAGTATGTAAGAAGCACATATCCAGAGAACTACAACGACTGGATTGAAAGTTCAGAGTTTGTTGCACTACTTGACGTAGTAGCACAAATGGGACACAACTTAGCATTTAGAGTTGACTTAAACTCACGTAACAACTTCTTAAGCACAGCTGAAAGACAAGATAGTGTATATAAGTTAGCAGAATTTATTGGCTATACTCCAAGACGCAACGTGCCAGCGTTTGGTGAGATGAAAGTAGTTAGCGTAAAAACAAACGAGGCTGTAATTGGTAGTGCAGGAACAAGTTTGGGTGGACAAGACATTAGATTTGAATCAACAAGCAATGTAAATAATTTAGATGATTTTATTGCAGTAATGAATAGTGTATTACAATTTGGTAATCAGTATGGCAGTCCAAAGAAACAAACATCAGTAAACAGTATATCACAACAATTTTACGAACTAAACAATACACCAAACCAAATCAAGTATGACGTTTCAGGTATTGCAAACGGCAGCTCATCTACATTTAATATTGTGAATGTAGATTTAGAAGATAATGTAGTTTATGAAAAATCACCTAGTCCTACAAATGCATTTGGTTTGTATTATAAGAATAGTGGATTAGGATTATCAAACAAAGACACAGGCTTCTTCTTTGGAATAAAAGAAGGAACACTAGCATTCCAAGATATTCAGATTTCAGAAGCAATTGATAATCAAACTATTGATATCAATGTAAACAACATCAATAACACTGATGTGTGGGTGCAAACAATTAACAAAAATGGTAGTGTAGTTAAAGACTGGACTAACGTAAAGAATGTAAATGCATATGCAAATACATCATACAATGGAGTTATGGCATCTAACAGAGATATCTATTCAGTAAAGACACGTAAAAATAATCAAGTGTCAGTTAACTTTGCAGATCAAACTTTTGGTAATGCACCTAAAGGAATTATTCGTGTATGGTATCGTGTAAGTAAAAACGAATCATATGTTGTAAGACCAGATGACTTATCAAACAAAAAGATTACAGTTGAATACAAAGGAATAGATGGTAATACTTATACAGCAACATTTACGTTACAACTAAAAACAAGCATCACTAGTGCAAGTAGTGCCGAGTCGTTGGATAGCATTAAACAAAATGCACCACTGGCATATGCAAGCCAAAACAGATTAGTTACAGCAGATGACTATAATACAATACTTGGATACCAAACATCAAGTGTAGTGAAAGTTAAAAGCCTTAACAGAACATTTAGTGGACACAGTAGGTATGTTGACTTTACAGATCCAACTGGTGAATACAGTAATTTATTACTAAGTGGCACTGATGGTCGTTTATATGAAACCAATGTAGTTAAAAGCAAAACCACAATTGTTGGACAAAACAAAGATTATATATTTGAAAAGTATGTGAAACCACAGCTATCAGATTTTGATTTAATCAACTTGTATTATACAAAATTTACAGGCGCCTTTAACACTTTAAAAACAAACAAGTTAGGTTCTGATACATTTAGTTGGAACGCTCCGGGCACTAATTTATATAATGCCAACACTGGATATTTTCTAAAAGATTCAGTTGTGCAACGAGCAGGTAAAACTGCATCAAACTATTTGAATCAGTTTAGAGTAGGTGCAATGGTTAAGTTTATTCATCCTACAGATGGAAGTTATAAATGGGCAAAAGTATTAAACATTTTTGCATTTGGACTTGGCATAGACAAAACTGGATCACAACTTGGACAAGCAAGTGGATTAAGATCAAATGGACTTGGAGCAATTACACTAGATACAAATATTACAGATGGTTGGATTGTTGATATTATTATACCAGCATTACCACGTTTGTTTAAAACAAAAGAATCAAATATTATTACAACATACTTAGAAGCAAAAAGAACATTTGCTCTTACATTTGATTATGAAAATCAAAGTTGGGAATTAGATAGCGATCCAGGATCGCATACAGCTACAGCTCCAACAGAGTATGATAAAACTGATTGGCTTATTTACTTTAACTTTACTGGTGGAAGGTATAACATATACACAAGAACAACACAATACGTTTTAGAAAGCAATAGTGTTGCATTTACAAATGTTAGTATGAATACTGGACTAGATTCACTTACAAAGAAAAAAGCAAAAGACACAGTTGAGTTTACTAGCGTAGTAAACGGCGCAATAGCAACAAGCGGTAAAATGCACATAAGCGGTATTGATCAAGATTCAAATGGAGTTATTGATTCTTCGCATGTGTTCTTATCATTAGTAGATGATAACTCTGATACTAGACCTGACAACCCATTAGTGTTTACAGATATTGTTGGCAATGATACTGTTACTATTGATGGCACTGAACTGCCAGGCAGTGATGAGTTAAGATTTGAATGGCGCCATGTTGCAGCAGATAGAGAAATTGTAGACCCAAGCTATACAAATATAATTGATGTGTATGTGTTAGATAGAACATACGACACAAACTATAGAAATTGGCTAATGACAAATGAAGGTGAAGAACCAATTCCACCATCAAGCAATGCATTGTCTAATAGCTTTACAGGAATAGAAAAACAAAAAGTAATCAGTGATACTATATTATATAAACCAGTAAAGTATAAAACTTTATTTGGTCCAACAGCTCACTCATCTTTACGTGCAACATTTAATGTAGTAAAAGTAAAAGGAAGTAATGTAGTTGACAGCGAAATTAGAGCAAACGTTGTTAAAGCAATTAACGAATTTTTTGATGTAAGCAATTGGGAGTTTGGTGAAACATTTTACTTTACAGAATTAGCAGCATATGTTCATAAGCAGTTATCTATGTCGATAAGTAGTTTTACTATCATACCACACGGTGCATCAAGTGTGTTCGGTGAGCTATTTGAAATTACACCAAACGTAGATGAAATGTTTTTACCAGACGTAAGTATCGACGATATTGATATTGTTAGTAACGTTGTTACAAAAATAAATTAGGATAAGATTTAATGTCTAAGAAAAAATCAGGAAGTTATAATACTCCAAGTATAAAATCGTCAAACTTATTACCATCAGTTTTCAACACTGATGTAAATAAAAAGTGGCTTGACAGCACACTAGACCAAATGATCTCAAAAGGTAACCTAAAGAATGTAGAAGGTTACATAGGAGATAAATCAGGCAAGAATAGATATAAAGACGATGTTTACTTAGACAATAGTAATTTAGATCCAGCAATTGTAGTTACTGATGATAATAAAAAATTAGTAGATGCAATTACAATAGATGATATTGCAAATGCAATCAACACAAACTTTAGCGAATACAATTACAATACAGCATACGCAACAAAGTCATACAGTTATAGACCACCTATTAATATACATAAGTTTATAGACTATCAAAATTATGCATGGGTAGATCAAATGCCTACATACGAAAGTATTAGAACACTTGATACTGCAACTGTTGGATCAGTAACATCGGGTTCAACATATCCTGCAAACCCATCGCATGGTGATTACTTTGCACTCAATGATGGAGTAAACACAACAACTTATCAATGGGATGACAATGTTAAAACATGGCAACCTAGCGGAACAACTGATGTAATTTATACAAACAACAATAACAATGCAGGATTTACAACTGTAGTTAATCCAATAGAGATGTCTGCTAATCAATTAGCATATACAATCATAGACAACAATAATACATTTGATCTAGCAGACCAGATGTTAATTAAGTTTATTGGTGATGGCTGGCACACAGATGCACATAAAAGAACATACTTGGTAACTGGAACAGGTAGAGGTTTAAAATTAGTAGAAGTTTACAGTTGGGTTGATAACAGCACACGTTATCCAGACACAACAAAAACAACAGTGACAGTAGGTGGCTTATGGGATAAAAGTAAAATAATAGACATTGATCCTAATGAACAAAGTGTATTATGGACCACTCATAATAAAACAACACCTACTGATATGCAAGCATTTTATAATACAGATGCTAACAGATTACCAATATTTGATGGATTTATTTTCCCATCAGAAGAATCAAACAAAGAACAATTTATAGAAGGTGAACTAATATCATTCTCAGATAGATGGACTTTATCTGACGATCTTGACTATCACAGAGTATGGTATACAACAATAGATAACGTAACCGGTGATATAGGATTTACATTGCTTATTGATGCAAAACCAGTGCCACTAGGATCGTTTCAACAATTTATTGTTCCTGGCACAAGTGAAACAGTATTAGCAAAATACAAAGACAGACTGGTAGGATTTGAATCAGTAAACTATGATAAGTCAACAGTAGTTTTCACTGATAAAGATTATCAAGTTATGGAAACAGATAGTCCATTTAGAACTGCATGGAGCAGAAACAACAAATGGACAGACATTGATGTTCTTAAAAAGATTAATACACTTATATATGGTGGCATTAATATTGAAGCATTAATTGATACAAAGTTTATCGCAAAAAGACCTATTATTGAATTTAATGGTAAACTAAACCTTTGGGCATGGGCAAACTATGATGCTGGGTTAGTTGACGATCAATGGACAGGTGTTATTGATTTTGCAATAAAGCCAGTGGGCAATTACGCAGTAACAGAAACTGCTGGCTCGTATTATTTAGATTTAGACAATACAGAAGTTCAGGCTCCACACAATGGATATAGTGGAAGTAGAATTATATTTACTGAAGGAGTATTGCAAGATAAAATTTGGCACGTAGGTGTAAACGGATTGTTAACAGAAGATATTGGCTTAGTAGAAAATCATTGTGCTTATGTTAGAGAAGCATTACCAGACACTGAAGATAAGATTTGGTCAAACAGCGATGTATTCTTTGATGGAACAAAATGGAACCTTGGACAGCAACGCACAACAATTAATCAAATGCCATTGTTCAAACTTTACACAATAGATGGTTTAGCAATAGAGCAATTACAAGGTGCTAAGTTTCAAGGTAGTAGAATCTTTAACTATAAAATAGGAACAAGTATAGTTGATACAGAACTAGGTATTCCACTTTCTTATAAAGATATTAATGGTATTGGCGAATATGAATTTGAAAACTATTTGTTTACTGAAAAACAGTTTCAAAGTATTACATCACAATTTAACAAAGATTCAAATTATCATAGACAGATACTAGGACAAAAACTATTTAAGGTAGAAGATAAATTATCTGACTTATATAAACAAAGCGAAGAAATTGCTGGAGCAGAAACATTAGTAACACACAATGTAGAAAGTGTAACATCAGACTTTACAATTAATGTTGGAAGCAGTTCATGGGAAGCAGATAGATATGTTATGTTACATGCACACAATAATAAATGTGTAGTGACTGAATTATACAACGGTGTGTATTTAGATAAAACAAATGTTGACCACAATAACATTTATGTAGATAAAAACAAAACAACAGTATTCAATGGTTTATTTAAATCTGGTAATATTAAATTTAAAACTGTAGATGGCATTGATCTTGAAATAACTCCACAAGCAGGTGTAATTATATCACGTAATGGAAACGATATTAGTTTATCGCTTGATGGATATAATAACAAAATTATTATAACAAACACTGATGTAATTTATAAAGGCAACTATACACTTATACCAGTTGAGAAGTATGATAGTATCTATCATACTGTAGAAGTCAATGGTAGATATTTAAGTTCTGACAACTATACAATTAATACGAATACGATTGTTATACCAAAAGAAAAACTAAAGGTAGGCGATATTGTTGACTTGAAATATGCAAACAGCAATAACAAAAATAGAACTACTAATTCATCAGTTCCTAATACATTAAAACATAATCCAAACAACGAAGTGCTAAAAACTTTTACAATGGGTGAAACAATAAATCATTGGCAAAGCATAATATCTTCTACTCCTGGATTTACTGGAGACGTATTTGGTGTTAATAATTATGACGCAATAAACAAAACACATTACTTTGGTGGTAAGATATTTATATACAAAGATTTAAGTCTTGTGCATGATGCCTTGTATGCAAATGAAAATGTAAACATTACTGACGCATTAAGATCAGCAGGCGAAGATTGGGATAATTTTAGAAATAGATTTAGAAGTCAAGTAGCAAGACTATACGAAAGTAAAACATACACAAGTATTAGTAAGTTAGTTGATGATACAATTAAAGCAATTACAGTTACTAGACAGGGCGGCGAATTATTTAAAACATCTAACATGGTGTATACAAATACAAATAGACTAGAAGAATTTATTTTCAAAGGCTATCCTGGACTACCTAGAATAACTTTAAAAGATAATATTCACAGTGATGATAATATACAAGATCATGTTTATGTATATATTTCAGAATGGAATGCTGGTGCTAATAGAGTAGTTACTCGTTTAGCAACTAAAGATATTGAATATAGACAAGCTGGAAATTTACTTGAGTTTGTTTATTCTCCATTACCTACACCTGCTGGTGGACATCCAAAAATTATAGTCCATCATCATAGAATGGATAACGCTTCATATGTCCCACCAAGTTTAACAAAACTTAAACTAGCACCTGGTATGACCCCAGAATGGGATACAACAAATAATATACTATTTGGACATGATGGAACTCAATGGAATCTAAAGTCTGTAGCAGACTTATTAGATATGAATAGTCCAGACTTTGATGTAGTAAATGCATGTCAATTAGAATTAGAAAGAAGAGCACATACAGGGTTAACTATCACTGATCGTATCAATGCAGATACTGAATGTGTTAAAAGTTTACAATATGGATTTGCTTCTAAGTTTATTCCAAACACAACAAGACAAACATGGTATACATTAGAAACAATTAATGATATGATGTATAAGTCATTTACACAATGGAAAGTAAAGAACAAACGCAGTGATATTAAAATTGATTATGAACTAACTGACATTGACACATGGAACTTTAGTTCTACTGCACCAGGTGGTAGATTTGGAACTAACAAGGTTCCTGGTCACTGGAAGGGTGCATACGAAGTTTTATTTGGAACAAGCACACCTCATTTAACACCTTGGCATATGCTAGGCTATGCGTTTAAACCAACATGGTGGTATGACAAATATAGCTGGACAGATACAGCTAACGGTGGTGATGATGCAAAGCGTGATGCATTAATTAAAGCACTGCAAGATGGACAAGTAGCAACTGGCATACAAGATATGCAATGGGCAAACAATATGTGGGACTGGAGAGATGCACCAACTGGCAAATGTCCAGTTAAACCAGACGGCACATTAGAATCACGTGAAGATGTGTTAGGTGTTCCACAAGAGATTGATAGAGCAAAGCGTTTTGAATTTGGCGACTATGCAGGACTAGAAGCAGAATGGAGAGCAAGTGCAAGCGGTAAGGCTGCATTAATCGATGCAATTATTAAATTAAACCCAACAACTGCAACTGGTGTATTTTATTCACCTAGTTCAAATGTTACTAAAAAGCAAATAGATTACTTAGACAAGGACAGCTTGAATATATTCACATCATCTTCTATTGCAACACCTGGAAAAGTATATGGCAGAGTAGTAACAGATGTTGAAATTACAGCAATTGATCAATTTGGAGTAGACACGTTTATTAAGTTAGTAGGCGAAGATGGTTCAATTGATGCAGACGTTACATTGGCATTTGACAACAGAACAGGAATATCTAATCGTAATGTAGTAGGCGGAAGTTTATCAAACAGAGGTAGAAACTTAACATCACTGCCAGCAGTTTATACAAACTTTAACGCAACACAACTTGCAACTTCCACAGTTACATTTAAAACAGATGAAGTAGAATATGTAGGTAGCGGTATTTCACAATCTATATACAATTATACATTACGTAACAACATTGATTACAATTTAAATAACTTGTATACTAAACTAGATACTAAGTTAGCAACACAGTTGCGTGGATTTACAAGCAAACATCTACTAGATTTTAGAACACAAACACATGATGACACAAAGCATACATTAAGCGAAAATGACTTTGCGTTGGAAATGTATAAGAGCACTCCAATTAATATTGCAATTGCAAGTTCAATTACTGTAGAAGCATTATATCCAGGTTGGAAAATTACAGGAGCAGGTTATGGCAAGCAAGAATTTAATTTCTTTGCTCCAGACAATACAAACTCAACATCATATGAAAATGTATCAGTATTAGCAACAGAAGTAAAAAAATATAAAAAGTTTGCTCCCACACATAGCATTATAGAATATAACACAACTCTTAATAAAATACAAGATGTTTATTCCTTTATTAGAGGTTACTATGCTTACTTAGAATCAGTTGGCTTTGTATTCCCATACAGTGGAGATAGTGTTGCTATTGATTTTGTTAAATGGGCATTGGGTAATCCGCAGACTAATAAAACATTTGACTTAGGAAGCAATCTAAAGTTTAAACCATTACACGGCAACGTAATAGAATTAGACACAGGTGTGTATAAAGAAAATACAATAACTGATGCAACAGGCAATACAATTCAAACAGACAACTTATTAGTTGCTAGAGTAGACAATGAGTTATCTTTAGAAACAAAAGATAGCACAGTAATTGGCTCAGCTGGGTTTGTTGTAATTGAATATGAACATATTGCACTACTAAATGATAAAACAACATTTGGAGTTATTGTGCATGATGATGTAAAAAATATTATACAAGAGAAGATAGCATTTAGAGGACTTATAACAGATGGTTGGGACGGTAATAAACGTGCACCTGGTTACTTAGTATTTGACAATAAGATTGTTGAAAACTTTGATAGTAGTGTGCAAGCAATTGATGATTACTATAAGACAGACGGGATTGACTTTAATCCTTCAATTACAAAACTAGAAGATATTACAATTGGTAATTCTAATAACGAACTTACTATTAGTGGTTCAGAATTTGATTCTATCACTAAACGTAATTACTATCAAGGATTAATAAAACAACGAGGCACTGCTACTAGCTTAGATAAAATTGAACGTAAGTATATTAATGATAAACTTGATATTAAAGTTCACGAGCAATACATGTTGTCTAGAAGTTACTTTGGTAATAAAGATAGACTAGATGCAGTTGAATTTACATTAGAAAATAATAGCTTTGAAACATCACCACAAGCTATTAAATTCTCACCACAAGTTGGAGAAGGATACAATGACATATTAGTTTACGCTCCAGGTGATAAAAGATTTGTTAATCCATTTAAAACTGCACCAGCATATACTACACAACCAATTGTAGAAGTTGATATAAGCAACCTAACAGCAGGTGCTCTACTTGATGCTGAAGCAAAATATAAAGTAAACTTATTAAATGAAATTGGCAACGTATATAACGAAGCATCAGATTATGCTACAATAGAAAGTTGGTCAGACAACAGAAGTTACAAATTAAATGACTTAGTAAGACACCAAGGAGCATTATTCCAGTGTGCAGTTGATAGCACAACAGTATCAGTAAAAACAGACAACATTGAAATAATTGGTAACGACAGTTTCCCTGAGTTTGATTTTGGCACAACATTTACAATTGATGGAGTTACTACTCCACCGTTTGCTACTACATCATCAAGCACTAACAGTATTAATATTTTAGGATCAGTTACAAATCCAGTAGTGTTAGCACCAACATCAGCTACAACATTACTAATTGATAATGTAGATGTAAGTCTAACTAATGTTGGAGAAGTTACAGTTATAACAGCGCCAGCAATATTAATTGGCACAACAATCAATGCAGCACTAGATGGTAATAATGGTTTTGTTACTAATAAAAGCATTACAATAAATGGTATCACAGTTGACTTTGACACTACACCAGATAATGAAGTAGAAAATATTACAGGCGTAGCAGCACAGCAAACATATACAATTAGTCAAGCACTAACTAGTTCAACATATAGTGTTAGTAGTGTTACAGTTGATGGCACAGCAAACACAGACTTTACAGTAAGTGGACAAAGTATTACATTTAATAATCCTACGTTTGCAGGCGGTGAAGCAATTCAAATTACGATGTCACACGTGCCAGACTCAATGACTACAACAGAAATTTTAACCAAGATAAACGATACAATAGCAGCACAAGGCATCAGCACAACAGAAGGAGCCGATGAGGCGATACTAGCAGACACTACTGCTGATAATAGAATTCGTATTAGATATTGGGCAACAAGTCAAACTAGTTTCTTAACTATTCCTGCATCTACATCAAACCAATACTTAGGATTTAAGAACGCAGGCGAACAAGATTTACCTGAAGCTAGAGTAGATGAAGTCGAACGAGATATGGACTTAGACGCAGTAGTAAGTGCAATAAATTCAACTATTGGCTTATCACATATTACTGCATCAAATGATTCTAACAAGCTAAGATTAATAAGCAGTGGTTCACGAACTAATATGTTTGTTGATGGATCTCAAAGAACAGTATTAGGATTGCTTGAAGTATACCAAGCAGGTATTAGCGAAGTTCAAGCAAAAACACCATTGTCTGAAGCAGTGCAAATAATTACAGACACACTTACTGCAAATAATATTACGGGTGTAACTGTAATAAACTCAGGTAATAAATTACAAATTACATCAACTAATCCAACACTTGTATTACCGGACGAAGGCGATCATGTTTTAGATAAAGCAGGTATAACTTCATATGGGATTATAAACCAGGTAGTTGATGACGCACAGGAAAATCCTTTTGTTGCTAACGAATGGACTAACGTAAGTCATACTGATCCAGCTTTGTTTAACGTATGGGTTGCAAATGATTCTGATTATGAAATTGAATCCACTGCTGGTGTTCCAGTAAAACATTTTGGGTGGAACGTTTTCCAAGTGCAGAACAAAGGATTGTATACAGCAGACCTAGTAAATGATCCAACTCAACAAGCTGAGCCTTGTGGTATATGTGCAGGAACAATGACTGCTGATGGTAACGATGCAGAAGTAACAGTAAATATTGATCATGGATTACAAGTAGGTGATTATGTAATGCTAATGAATACAACAACTACACCTAGCATTGATGGTATACACAAAGTTACAAAACTTAAAAACTCTACAACATTCTACATTGATCAATATATTGACAAGTGTGGATCATCAAGTTCAGTAATGATACTACGTTCAACAAGATTCCAATCTATAGAAAATAGAGATACAGCATTACAAAGCACATTATGGAATGTGCCACCTACTACTAATATATTCACAGACTTTGATAACTTAATTGGTAATAGAACAAGATCAATAAATGTATTTGAAACAACTTACGCAACAGATGGTGCAAGTTACCTTGCAGGACAGTTAGCACAAGCAACACCGGCTGAAGTATCTAATTCTCAAAAATTATCTAGAAGTCAGTCAACTAGAGTTACAAATACAGACTTAGATAATATTACAGTTTATGATTATGAAACTAACACACCTATACTTGATTTAGAATTATTTGACCCAATGCGTGGAATCATTCCAGGCATAGCTGATGTTGAAATAGATATAACAAGTGTGCATGACGTAGCAATATATAACACATCAACTGAAGAAGAATATGAAGAAGATGACGATAGTGCATGGAGCGATGCAGAAGTTGGTAAACGTTGGTGGGATACAAGTAGAGTTAGATATTACGATTATGACCAAGGTGATTTAAAAGATAAAACAACTAATTGGGGCAAACAATTTATTGATAGTGAAGTTGTAATTTGGGAATGGACTAAGAGTTCAGTTGCACCAGACGACTATGCTAAAGCAGTTGACAGCTCTAAAGAAATGTATGGAGTCATAGCATCAGGAACAGCATACTTTGAATTTGACGCAATCAAAAATCAAAACGAATACTATTATACATTACGTAACGAATGGAATGCAAGCACTAGCAAATACGATAGTGTTTATTACTTCTGGGTGCGTGGAAAAGAAACAATTGGAAGTGCAGACAAAAATATCCTCACAGGTGAAGTAGAAAACATTATTACTGATCCAAGTGCAAATGGAATTTATTGGTTCTCAGTTGTAGATACAGATGCAATTATTATATCAGACATATGGGATTTTGTAAATAAGAAAGTTGTTCTACAGTTAAATAAGAAAGTAGATAACAATCATGCTCAGTGGATACTTGTAAGCAAAGATACAGATGTTATTCCAACATATTGGTATACAGGATTGAGAAGCAACTTAGCTGCAATGGACGAAGATTATTTACGTCTACCAAATTACAATAATCACGAATACGCAAGATATGGTGATGATAGATCAATTAGGCAAGCATGGTTTGACGATTTAGTATTAGCTAGAAAAAATGCACTTGATATTATAAACAGACTATTATTATCAGTTAACGTATATAATGATCACAGAACTAAATTCTTCCAGTCAATTATAGATAACGGCATTCCAAATGACACATGGGAATGGGTAGACTTTATTTCATTAGATCATAACTTTGCAAGCACATACACAAAAGATGTTGCTGACATCGAAGAACTTAATTCACTTGATACTGTAGAATACGAAACAGCAAGAATTGAAATTATAGATGATGATAATATTGACAGAACAGAATATTACAGATATACAACCAACGGTTGGGTATTAAGTAAAAAGAATAATTCAACAATACATTGGATTGAAGAACGTTTGGCTAAGTCTTACACATGGGATATGGAACCATGGGATAGTGTAAACTGGAGCAGTGAAGCTATTGCTGACTGGTGGAAGGGCATTGTTCAAATACTTAGAGAAGTTATATTTGTAAATGAACACACACATAAATTTAACAAGTTCTTCTTTGGAATGGTTGATTATGCAATGTCAAGAACCAAGCAAGTTGAATGGGCAATGAAAACATCTTATGTTAGACTTGAAGTCAAGAGTGACTTAGTAGAAGTTAAAAAATATAAGAAAGATAGTTTAGCTACAATCGAAGGTTATGTTAATGATATAAAACCTTTCCATGTTAAGATAAGCGAAACTAGTAGAACATTTAACAAACGTGAAGATGTAATGCTAACAGTTGCAGAAGAAGAAAAAGCAACAATTACAGTTAAAGCAGATACTAGAGGCACAAACTTCAATGGACTTGTAATTGATGCAAACCAAACAAATTCATTAACAAAAGATATTACAATAGCAAACAATGGAACAAATACATATGTTATACCTAAGGAAGATGCAGACTTAACAGAATGGACAGCTACATCAATCAAAGATGGATTAACTGAACTAACATTGCTTACTGATTATTTCTTAGTAGAGCAAACTATAAGTTTTGTGAATATTCCATTGGGTGATGTTGTTGTGACAGTTGATTACAATGAACCAATTATTTTAAACGGCGGTGACGGTAATACAACATATGCTGATGCCAACGGTGTAGAAGGTTATGCAATTGTATCAGGTGGCGAAGGATTACAACCTTACTATTATACATTAGCAAACAATGGTGAGATAAACAGATCAACTGATGCTGATATTAGACCACAAGCAACAACAGTATTTAAAGTGCAAACAAATAGATCAGGTTCAACAGATACAAACGAGTCTAGAACATTTGCATACATAATTGATATGCATACTAACGAACATGTAGTTGGAATGGCAGACGCTAAAACATCTACATTGTCAGCAGATCTTAATATGAGCGACACAATATTAGCAGTAACAGACCCAAGTAAATTTGCAACAGCAGAATTAGTATTAGTAAATAATGAATTGATACAAGTTCAAACTGTAAATAATATAATTTATATTAGAAAACGAGGATTAAATTTAACATTTGCAACTAAGCATGTAACAGGCACAACCATTACTGATGTCACAGGAAATGAATTACACTATGTAGATTCACCAGCTGATAGAAGATTTAATGATGATAGCACAACAATCTTAGATAGTTCAACACATGCAGAAGCATTTATGTTGAACTTAGCAGGTAAAGGAACTATACTATAAATGCAAAAATACAATTGGCATAAATAGTATATAAGGAGTAGGACGAACAGCAATGAAAAACAATTATAACGAACAATCAGATATTTCCGTAGACGGTCATTGTGTAATCAAAGACGTAGACACTGGTGAAATATTACTAGACAAGCATAATGCTATCAACTTTCAGAACTTTGCTTTTGCAGTTTCAAATCTGTTAGCAAATAAATCAGAAAATGGTAATCAGTTCTTTATTGATAAGATTGCGTTTGGATATGGCGGCACAGTTATTGATGCTAATGGTAACATTACATATAAGAATCCACAAGTAGACGGAGTTAATGGTGCGTTATATAACCCATTACTAGACGGATCAAGTGTTGCGTATGCTAAACAAGTATCTAGTATAGATGTTGTTGATACGGAAAGTAATCCATATTCAGACATAACTGTAAAGGTTGTTTTAGATTATGACGAGCCTACTACAGCACCAACATTAGACAATGCACAGAATTTTGATGATCCTACAAGTTGGGTAATCGATGAGATTGCACTTGTAACAGAAAGTGGATATAACCTTACACATTTAATTTTTCATCCTATTCAAAAAGCTAAGAATAGAAAAATAGAGATTCTGTATTCACTTAGAATCAGAGCAGGAGTATAAAAAATGTCATACACAATTAATAAATTAGGTGCAAATATAACAGTAGAATACGGCACCCTTAATACAGAAACTAGCTTACAACTTGTTGGTAAAGATTATTTTGGATACGGAGAAGCAATAGCTCAAAACTTTGTTGACTTACTAGAAAATTTTGCAACCGACAATACAGTAAGCGGACCAGCTAACGCAGTTGCAGGTCAGCTATGGTATCATAGCGATGAAGACACACTTAAAGTATACGACGGTGTTAAGTGGAGTGGAACAACATTTAACCAAGTAAAAATGTTAGACAACGAAGCAACTCCAGTATTACATGATGTATTTGTAGTTGAATCAGCAGGAACACCAGTTGCTGCATTTTGTTCAGACTTTACGGGTTCAACTGAAAAATTTGGTATTAACAATAGCGAAACAGATTACAACGGTGGATTATTCCCAGGTAATGAAATTAAAAAGGGACTAACATTAGGTGCAGGTATGAAAATGCACGGAACGGCAACTACAGCAGAATATGCCGACCTTGCAGAACTTTACACAAGTGATGTAGATTATGAACCAGGCACAGTTGTTAAGATTGGCGGCGAAGCAGAAGTAACACAAACTACTATAGAACATTGCCCAGAGGTATTTGGTATTGTATCAAGTAACCCAGCATACTTAATGAACAGCGGTGCTGAAGGCACTACAGTTCCAGTAGCACTAGAAGGTAGAGTTCCTTGTAAAGTTATAGGCGAAGTTCACAAAGGACAACGTTTAATTACAAGTGATACTCCAGGTGTAGCTAGAGCAGTATCAGAATACGAAAAAGAAGTAGGTATGGATTGGTTCCGTGTTGTAGGCAGAGCATTAGCAAACAAAGACACATTAGGCGTTGGATTAGTTGAAGTAGTAGTTGGAGTAAAGTAATATGCCAGTTACTGGTCCACCAAATGCTGAGAAGATTACTGCCGCACAGTTCAACGAACTGGTAGCGTTATATGATGCCTATTGGCAAGGTGAGACCTATTCCTATACAGATAGTATTGTAACTGAAACTTATACCGGAGGCGATGGTAGTGCTGGTCAAACATACACTATTCAACAGCCACTAGGCGCACCTGCTGGTTGGTTTATAAAAAAAGTAATGTTACTAAAAGCTAACGGCTTTCTAAAAGAGCTTCAAACACAACACAATGAGTATGAAACAAATGGTCAAATTATTACATTCACTGACTCATATGGAAATATTCCATCAGCTGGCGATATAGTTACAATCACTATAGCAAACAGTCACAACACAGAAATAGCTAGACAAAAAGGTTGGGGACAACCAGCAGTTATACCAACTGTAGCACAGACTACAATAATTACCGCAGAACATACAAATTATTTAATTGCACAGATTAACGCAGGTCTTTGGCACATGGAAGAGTCTCTTGCATCTTTGCAAGTTCCACGCTCATCTTCTACTTCAATATCAGCAACACTATACAATCAATTAGAAAACGTATATAACAATGTTATTGAACCAAATAAATTTAATATCGACCCCTCTTCAAAAAATGTTAACACATCTATTGTTACTACATCAAACAGTGGAACACCTTGGCAAGCAGACTTATACAGCGAACATAAATTTGCATTTACAAGTTACAGTGAAGCAAGACATTTTTTCAACAGTGGTGGAGAATTATTAGTTGACATGTCGTCAACTGCCGGTGGCACAAATACACCATCATTGGTGTGGAACGATTTCTTTGATAACATAGGTGTAGTTCGTATAGGTGCACTAACTACAACAAACGACGGTGACGGCGAAGGCGATGCACCTTTTAGTAGTCTTGGTGGATCAAAAGGCTTTTGGCATATGAGTGGTTTTGACAATGGATCAAATCCTACAAATGATGATTGGGTAACAGTATACAATGTTGCTGCTGATGGCGGAACTGGAAACGGCAGCTACGGCGGTGGTAGTGAAGCAGGCGAATACGGTTCTGGTTATTCTAGTCCAGGTGGTATATATTCACAACGAAGATTTATTATGGATCTAAGAGGAACTGTTAACCCTACTACAAATAATTTTGAAATACATTTAAAAATAAAACTTATTGAAGATGACGATGATGATTCATTTATTAATACTGACATCATTGGTGAGTTTGGTTATGCTCAGCCATTAGAAACACCAGACACAGCTGACATATCTGGCAATAGTTTAGCTACATACTTCTCACCAGCTACTGGTGTAGACTATGTATTCCTAGAACGTGCCGCTCCAATTATATCTCAAGTAACTCCATGGACGGCTGTTAACTATCTAACAGTTACAATTACCGGCGTCTAAGTCGATAATAAATACTTGACAAAACCCCACAATTAGCGTATTATAGTATATAAACTAGGAGAATTTTCTATGGACGAACGTCTTGAGAAAGCGTTAGAGTTTAGCAATTACACTTTAACACTTAACAATCAGAAACGAAATATTAAAAACAGAGTAGCACAGTTACAATTAGTGCATCACCAAGCTGGTGTGTTTATTGCAGATCAAGAAACAATTGCATTTGTAAAAACATTAATTGACCTTGACAAAAATAAAAATGTAGTCTTAATTGATTCAAAAGATAATCCAGTTCAAGTAGCTGACTTAAAAGAACTACTGGATAAATTAGTAGATCAGTATATTAGTGCTACACAAGAGTATGATGTTGAATACCAAAAACTACGAAAGTCTAGAAGTATCAAAACAATAATGGATTGGTAATGAGCGAATACAAAGTGCAACCATACAAAGAAGATGAAGGAGTATGCTTCTTTGTTTATAACAATGAGCATTTAGATTATGTTGACTTGGCAATACTTGCTTCTCGATATGTTAAAGAATATCTTGACTTACCAGTTTGTATAATCACTGATGCTGGAACTTATGCATGGATGAAACAGTCGCAAGAAGATGATGTTATTAATGAGTGTTTTGATTATATAAAAATAACAGAAGATGAATTCAGACCCAATGAGCGTAGACACTACGACAGTCCATGGACAGAATTCAAAGCACAGTTCAGTAACAGCAACAAGCATAAGATATGGGAATACAGTCCATTTTCAAAAACACTATTGCTTGATACTGACTACATTGTAAAGAATGAATTCCTACTACGTAGTATGGCATACGAGGGTGTTGCAATGTTTAACAATGCCGTAAGTGCCAGAAATGATAGCCCACACATAAACGAAGTGTTGTTATACCCAGGTGGTGTTAAAATGTGGTGGAGCACAGTTGTATATTTTGATCGTAGTGAATTTAGTAAAATATTTTTTGAGTTATGGGCTCATGTTGCAGAGAACTACGAGTTCTATCAATTCTTATATAATTTTCCAAACAATTTATTCAGAACAGATTATTGTGTAAGCATTGCTGTTCATATACTAAATGGCATGGAAGAAGGTGATGTTGTTCATAACTTTGATGACCAACCAATGTATTATCTATCGCAAAAAGATGATATTGTTGATGTTAACAATTTACAAGATTGGATATGCCTTGGCAATGACACAAAAGAAGAATGGAAGAACATATTAATCAAGCATAAAAATTTAGACTTACACGTTATGAACAAACGTGCATTATCGAGAGTAAAGCCAAAACTTATGGAGTTCTTTGATGAGTAATGAAATTATTGCCGAGAACGGCTATGTAATTATAGCTGTCAATCCTATTGAGTTTAGACAAGCACAATGTTGTGCATTTTCAATTAAGAGCAAGATGCCAGATGCTAGTGTTACACTAGTAGTTCCAGACAGCAATAAAGTAGAACGTTCTTTTCTGGAAGGGTTTGATGCAGTTGCAGACTTACCATATAAACAACACACAACATGTAGACAAAATGATTGGCAGTTATACTGGTGTAGTCCATATGAGAATACAATAGCTATAGATTGTAAATCGTTAGTCAAAGACGATCAAACCAGCATGTGGGAATATCTAATAGATCACTATGACATTGTATTTCCAGATGCAGTTAATGATATTAGAAAAAACAAAATTAGTTTAAAATATCAAAACAGTCTACAAAGTGAATACAACTTAAATGTAGTTTATACTAACATGTTCTTCTTCAAAAAGAATGAAGTAGCACTACGTCATTTTAAATTAGCAGATGTGTATTTTCAATACTGGAAAGATGCTTGTGTTAAATTTTTACAACCTCAACACATACCAGACTTCTTTGATGCTGATGTTATGCACTCACTTGTTGCTACACATACAGGCGACGATACAGTTGCACAACACAACGTATTACAATATATTGATATGAAGAATAGTGTAGTGTCAGGTGCATTAGGTAAAATAAACAAGTGGACTGATAAGTTGAACATTTGGTCAAGTGCTAATGGAAAAATAAAAATCCAAAACTATGCAGTCAATGGAACACTAAGTTACCATGAGAATGAATTCTTAACAGACGAAATATTTAATGAGCAACGCAACTACTACAGCACCATCACAAAGTAAAAAGTGGTATATTCGATTTAATAAAAACTCAGGCAAAATACTGAGCATTGGCCCACGACAGTTTGTTACTACAAACGAAGATGAAGAAGTAACTGCTTCTACAAATTCTATATGTAAACATTTAATAACAGGCAAGAAAAAGATTAACAAGTATGCAGTTCATTGGGATATCTTTAATGAAGCCTGGGACATTGATGTTAAAAGTTCTACACTAGAATTAAAAACAAACGGCGAAAAGCTAAACCAGGCATTAGAAAGAGACCCAAGTATATGTGATGTGTATATTAAAGTTATACGTGCAACCAACACAATTAAGATGGAAATTAATTTAACCACAATTAAAAAATCATTGAACCTGGGACAAATCAATAGTATCAAGCAAGATAACACAAGCATACTAGATCTTTATCTTTGTAGGAAGAATGATCCAGATTATATGATAGGAGTTATTCCAGTTGATGCAATTAAATTTATTAACGACAGGCATCTTTATATACAAGTTCCACCTGAGGTAACACGTCATATTAATAGTTGGGATGAGATAAGTTTCTTTACCAAGCCTGTGTTTGAAACATATGGTATTGAATTTAGTGATGTTGCACTATCAGAAAAAGATGACAACAACCAACGCACACATCAAATTGCAAACAGAGGTGAAACAGCACACATAAATATGTATACATTAAATGATAAGTTAATTATTAAGAGTGAAGTCGGTCCAGATACAATGTATTACTTTGATAACAAACCTAAGTTAGAATTACATGTATCAGACACAGAAGTTGACAACTATGTCAACACATTAAGATTTCAAACTTCTAAGTTACTTAATAATAAGATAGAAATAGACTTGCCGGATAATTGGCCAGTTGATCCTATAATTACATTTAAGAACAAAAAGTTAACAGTGAATTACTACGGAGAAAAGAATGAGTAACATGCAGAGCATTAATGAATTTGATATTGTATATATCAGTTATGACGAACCAAATGCAGATGAGAACTATGCAGACTTGCTAGACAAATGCCCATGGGCTAAACGTAGTCATGGCGTAGAGGGAAGTGATGCAGCACACAAGGCCGCAGCACAGATGGCAGAGACTGATAGGTTTATTACAATTGATGCAGACAACATTGTGCATGATGCTTTCTTTAGTGTCGAAGTAGACATGGATAAGATTGGTGAAACTGATGTTATTAGTTGGGCTGGCAAGAACATTACCAATGGACTTGTATACGGCAACGGTGGTATCAAGTGTTGGCCAAAGCCTGTTGTTATGAATATGAAAACACATGAGAATGCACCAGCTGGCGACAAACGAGCTCAAGTAGATTTCTGTTGGAACATTAACTACGTGCAAATGAATAATATCTATTGCACAGTAATGAACAATGGTAGTCCACTACAAGCATGGCGAGCCGGCTTCCGTGAAGGTGTTAAGATGGGATTAGTAGATGGCGATGTAATTGATCCAAGCGAACTAAAGGATCGTGTGCATAGCAAAAACTATAAACGTTTGTTAACATGGATGAGCGTTGGTGACGATAGTGAGAATGGCATATGGGCAATATATGGCGCACGTCTAGGATGCCATATGACAAACATTACTAGAACAGAATGGGATTGGAAAAACGTTAGAGACTTTAACTGGCTTACTAATTATTTTAATCAAGAAGTATTGCCACAGTTTCAAGACAATCCAGATCAACTATGTAAACGCACAGGAACACAATGGAATTACAAAGCAGTAGAAGATTCGGCAATTGAACTTGGCATTGACCTACGCAAACGATTACATCTGGAAATTGCAGACTTAGGTAAAGAGGGCAGTGCTTTCTTTAAAGAAGTTTACATTAACCCAAGTCGTATGGGAGCACAAATTAGAGAAGACCAAGTAGAAGATACATTAGAATAAGATATGGCAGATACCAAAACTAATTGGGAAGAACATTATGGAGATACCTTCTGTGTTTACCCATGGCTCAGCTTAATGGTTAATACAAGTGGAAGCATTGACTTTTGTTGTATTGCAAAGCCAAGTGTTCTACGAGACCAGGATGGAAAGATATTAGATATCAGCACCACTACTCTCAAAGAAGCATGGAACAGCGATGCTATGAAAGACCTTCGACTTGGTATGATACAAGGTGAACAGATTAGTAGTTGTAAGCATTGTTACCTACAAGAAGAAGTAGGTAAAAAAAGTTTTAGACAAATGCACAACGAAGAATGGGAACGTAGAATTGGTGCAGATGCAATACACGAACGGGTTAAGGCAAGCTATGATAACGACATGGGACTACCTGACCACGATCCGGTATACTTAGATTTAAGACTGGGTAACCTATGTAACCTTAGTTGTAGAATGTGTAATAGTTTTAACAGTAGCACAATTGCAAAAGAAAATAAGCAACTAGAAGAACTAGAACCTGAATACAAAAAGATACAAGAAAAAACATATGGCAAAACTCCAGACTGGGTATACAGCAAAGAGTATAGAGATAAATTTGATGCTGATGTTTTTTGGAAAGATATCTATGCATGGCTTCCAGACTTGAGAAAAGTTTACATGACAGGTGGCGAGCCTACTATGATTAAGAACAACATGGACTTCTTAGACTTTGCTGCAGACAATGGACATGCTGAACACATAACAGTATTCATGAACACAAATTGCACAAACGCTAATCCAAAATTCCTAAACAGCATAAGCAAATATGAAAGTGTAGATATTAATGCCAGCCTTGATGGTGTAGGCAATGTAAACGAATTCATACGTGGAACTAAGAGTTGGGATATCATTCTTAGAAACTATCGTGCTATGTTAGACAAGCCAAATGTTAACAGTAACATTACTCCAGTGCTACAAATATATAATTTAAATCGTATACACGAAGTATTATACTTAGCAGCAGAACTAACAGATGAATATTATCCAAACCACGATTGGAAAACAATTGGTGTAGATATATTAATAAACACGCATCCAAATTATTTAGACATACGTAATCTTACAGTTGAACAACGAGCACCTGCATTAAAAAGATTACAAGAGTTTTCAGTTACATGCAAATATCTATACGAGAAGAATTGGTTAGTTAAGAATAGTGTAGACGGTATCATCAGTTACTTACAGCAACCTCAATTAGAAAACTGGCACGAAAACTTAACAGAGTTTGTTACATTAACCCAAGTATGGGATCGTAAACGTAACACAAACTTTAGTATTATAGACGACGAACTATATCAATCTATAAAAGAGATGTTATAATGGCACAAGACTTTTTAGAAGATTACGGAAAAGATTTCTGTATACTGCCATGGATACATATGGCAACACACACTGACGGCACTGCATTACTATGTTGTGTTGCACAGAAGCCACCAGACGAAAGAGTAAACTTAAATCATACAACAGTAGATGGTATATGGAATAGTTACTATTGGAAGAAAGCCAGACTGGCTATGCTCGACGAGCAAAAACTAAAAGCATGTTCTCATTGTTACAAAGAAGAAGTAGCTGGTATTAGAAGTCACAGAATGAATGAAAATAATCTGTGGACAAAGAAGCTAGGCAGAGAATACATTGACGAATTAATTGCAAGCACAAACACAGACGGTAGTTTAGATCAAGATGTTGTTACATTAGACTTGCGTTTGGGAAACACATGTAATGTGCAATGCGTTATGTGTAGACCTACTGATTCAAGTAAGTGGGTTAAGGCTGCTGAGATAATAGCTGCAGACAGCGAAGGCGAAGTTAAAGATGATTGGGATTGGAAGATACAAGATTTCAAACGTAATAAATTTAAGTGGGCCGAAGATGATGAGTTTTGGATTGAAGAGATTGAACCATTGCTGCCTACCATGCGTCATTTTATATTTGCAGGTGGTGAACCGCTATACCTAAAGAACCACAAACGTTTTTTAAAGATGTGTGTTGAGAGTGGACATGCAGAACACATAGAACTACGTTACCATACTAATGGCACTATAATGCCAGACGATATAATTGAACTATGGAGTAACTTTAAGTTTGTAGAACTAATGATTAGTATTGATGGTATAGGCGAAATGAATAAATGGCTACGCTATCCAACTGAATGGGAAACAGTAGAACAAACATTAGACAAAGTAGAGAACTCGCCACATGATAATATTGTAGGTAAAGTATTGTGTACCGTTAGTGCATTAAACATTTGGTATCTCCCAGACTTTGCTGAGTTCTTAATTTCAAAACAATACAAAAAGATTGGAGCACAAGACCACCATGGTGTGTTTCATCCAGGCATATTACATTGGCCTACTTACCTATGCACAAAAGTTTTACCAACTGGACTTAAAGAAGAAATAACAAACAAGATGCAGAAGTTGTTAGACGCATACCCCGACAATCCAAAAATACAAGAACTAAAAAATATTGTAAACTTTATGAACGAAGAAGACCACAGTCATAGTTGGCCTGCATTAAACAAATACATACATTCGTTAGATAAGATGCGTGGCACAGACTTTAAACAAGACTTTGCTTCGTTGTATGAGATATGGAAAAAGTATGAAGTTTGATCTAATACTTGGAGATAACAGTAGTAAGCATACAGTATTAAAGTGTGATATATTTCAGCATGAGTATTTAGATATTTTTCAGAATGAGCCTACTATGTGCGAATGGAATTTATACAATGATAAATCAGCACAGCTACAGAAGTTATCCAACGAGTTGAAAAAATTAATAGACACATGGAACACACATGGTATACATCAACTTGATACCAGTGAGTTTTATTTGTTTAGTGATGACTCGGCTGCCGCTTCAATGAAACTGCATCAAGATATTCTTAATCCATTACAGTCAAGTATTATAACTGCATACAGAGATCTAAACGATAACAGTCAAGTAGAACACACTGAAGAACTAGTAGTTATGTTTAGAAAACTAAATCTAATAAGAGATATAGTTTCACACTTGTCTGTAGATTTAGATTCTCAACAGTTTCAACTTGCGTTTGAAAGTGATTATAAGTTATTTGAAGATGACGACTTTGCAAGATTTAGTTTTGCTCGCAACCCAGGTGAAATATTTTTAGCACCAACTGACATTTCATATAACTATGATAATTTAATTATTGAAGAAAAGTCAGCATACGAAATAGATATGCAAGCTATTAGAATGACGCCAGGTGGCACAGACCTAATAGGACAACAAACATACTATGGTGGTAACTTAATTTTTTGGTGTGGTGCAAGTAGAACACATGAAGAAACAGTTAATCAAATCAATTACTCATTAGAAAAAGCATGGGGTGGGTATACACTAAATGCACAAGACTTGCGTAACAAATGGAATATGTTAACTACTGGTATGATTAAGGTTGGAAGTTTTAATAAGGTTCCTGACTTAGAGTTTAACGAGGTGATAGGTTATGTTATCCAGTAATGCTAAACTAATAGAGATCAAACAAAAGTATAACAACTACTTTCACATCAATTGGAATATTACCAATAAGTGTAACTTTAGTTGTGCATACTGTCATCCTATGAACTACGAAGGTAGTAGTAAAGCATACGAACTAGAAACATATAAAAAGTTTGTTAGACGTGTGCAAAAATACATTGGCGAAGAAGAACAGTTGGTTATTAGTTTCACTGGCGGTGAGCCTACAGCAATGCCTATCTTTGATGACTTCTTAACTTGGTTAGTTGAAGAAGGTGTGCAGGTTGGACTTACTACAAATGGTAGTAAGAGTATTAAGTTTTGGGAGAAGCACAAGGAAAGTTTCCGTTGGGTTAGTTTTAGTTTCCACAGTGAGAAAACAAGCATACCACATTGTGTTAAAGTTATTGACACACTATGGCCGCATACATTATTAGGTGTTCGTGTTATGATGCATCCTAAACAAGAATACTTTGATAAGTGCATTGACTTCTTTGAGATTCTAAAAACACAACCATACATGGGACATTTCTTTGTAGAGAAAGTTCCAATCATTGCTGACTGGTTAACTGAAAAAGAAAAACCACATGTGTATACAAAAGAACAACAAGAACAAATAGAAGATAGATTAAACTTTAAACGTAAGTCAAGTAATCCAAAAGTAACATTAGATCAATACCAGATGCCAGTTGATGTTAGTGCAACATATCAATTACCAGATGGTAGGTATATAGAAGAACTAAGATTAGATACAAATGGATTGTATGCTGCACAAAATAATAAATTCAAAGGTTGGAAATGTTATGCAGGTATAGACGGACTGTTTGTAAATGAACGAGGTTTGATCAGTGGAGCAACATGCTTACCAGAAGAAAAAGACTTGCACGGTGGACACAAATGGCTTGGTAGCTTAGAAGATATTGATAACTTTAAATTACCTACACAGCCTTACATATGCAAAAAGTCTGCATGCTTCTGTAATACAGATTTAATTCTTAGTAAGATGAGGCCAGACAATGCATAGTATATTACACATCAACAATGTATCAGAACAGTTTGCACAAGCATACAACCTAAATGTAACAAAGAGTGTAGACGAAGCTGACATACTTATTATCAGAGATCCAATGGATAGGATAGCTGAACAAGTAACTGACGAATTAGAAAACTATGGCAATACCAAAGGCATAACGTTTGAAGAGTATTTTTTCTTAGAACAAAATGCATATTGTAAAATGCTAAACATTGAAGCTCACAGTGATGTCCGTAAATGTTTTGAAACACAAGAACAGTTTAAGTTTATTGGACTAATGACAAATGCAATATGGTCAGAGGATGCAATCTCATTGCAACCAAATACAACTATAGTATTGAATCCGTTGTATAGCCTTAGTAAAGTTAATAATAGGTTAGCTGAGTTTTTAGAGCAACCAGTAGTTGACATAGAAGATAATAGTTATTATGCAACCAACGAAATTGATGTAGGCTTTCGTGCAGACTTCCAAAAGCACAATGCAATGGATTATTACTTGATAAGAAAGATTAGACAGTTCTTAGAATTTGGAGACTTTGATGACAGCCTCGACTAATTTAATTTTATATCCACACTGTCCTAAGACAGCTGGCACTACACTTAAACAACGCTACAGATATGATAACAAAGAGTTTTGTGTGTATGACGACGAGCATGACAACGATGATTTTATAAATAATACCAAAGTAATATTTGGACATGGTGTTGAAATTAACGTATGGGAAGATACATTCCCTGACAGAAATATAATATACATAACTTGTTTGCGTGATCCCATTGAGCGTATGATGAGTATGTATAATTTCTTTAAGACACAATTATTTCATATTAACAAGAACTCACTTGACGTTGACTTTTATCTATGGTATACAAACAAAGATGTAATACGTCCTATGCCAGCAGTTAAACAATATGAATATTATTTACAACAATCTGACTGTTACAGTCAATCACATTTAGTAGATTATGATTTGTATAACAATACTATTCTCACATGGGATGTAGAAGCTGATGCTACCTCTATAAACAAAGATAGAGTAAGCCAATTGCAAATGATAAAGGACAGAGCAGAAGAACACAATATGGAATTAACTTGGAATAACGTAATGCAAAGATTTGATCATGTGCTATTCCAAGACACAGATATTGTTAAAGAGTTTGACAACTTGCTTAATCATTATGATATGAATATGGAACCATGGCGAGACATGACTATAACTAACGAAACATCATATGACTTAAACAAGCAAGGTTATAATTATATTAGATTTGGAGATCTAAAAACTAATTTGCAAGAACTAGTTTTGGAAGATTTAAAATATGATATTGAATTTTATATTAGGTGTGTGGACAAATGGAAACGTTAGCAGTATTTCACATATTAAAAAATGGTGGAACTACATTAGTAGATAGATACAAGCACAACAAAGGCTTTGTGTATCAACGAGTTAACAATGAATTGGTATATAGATATCAACAACCAGAACAAGAAACTATAGAAGTAACCGATGCATTAATATTTGCATCACCTCCTAACGTAGTATTTGGACATGGTGTTACATTTAATTGGGATTATTTGTCGACAAAACCAGTAAGGTATGCTACAATATTAAGACAGCCGTGTGAAAGAATGTTGAGTGCTTATAACTATTTTAAGTTAGAAATGTATACAATACATAAAGTAAACACAACAATAGACTTTAGAACATGGTTTATAAATAGAAGCAGACTGTTGCCTACGCCAGTATTTTATCAATGGCAAACGTTTACAGATACTCCTACTCGTTGTTATGCAACAGAGTTTGGCAAGGAAACAGATGCAGAGGCTATGGAAGATTCATATGTCAGTGCGGTAAACAATATTAATAAGTTAGATCACATATTGTTTATGGAAGATGATTATGTAAAACAGTTTGATGCAATTGTATCGCGTTATGGATTAAAACCAAACAAAGACATATTGCATACACATAATACAGAAAATGAATTAAAACGTATAGGACAAACTTATACAACATACGAAGATTTAAACAGTGACGATAAACAAATGCTAAACAAACAATTACAAGATGATTATGCATTTTATCAATACTGTAAAGAAATAGAGGAACTAAAATGATAACTGTGGTTTACGGAACATTAAACGGAACACAAGACAGTATCGGCTGGTGGTTATGTGAACACGAAGGCATTGGTCCTCAGGCTTACAGAGCACCGTTCCTAAAACATGAATGGCAAGGCTCACCAGGTGCATACAGTGGATTAGTTCTTGATGACGACCGTATTGAACCACATGTTGAATGTCATAGGCGTATGGAAAACATACGTGGTGATATTATTGCTCCTATGCGTCCATTAGAAAAAGACTACAAGATGTTACTGTGGAGTAATTATTTTGGTTGCCTTCGTTACGAAGATCAAAAAATAGATTGTGACAAACTAATTATATGTGATGCTGACCCATTAGAAGATGCATTCCATTATGTAATAAACCATGCATACAAGCCAATGTCACACAAAAAGATTGACAAGGATTCTGAGATATGGTGGACAGATCATAAACTACTTGGTGGCATCGACGATGGGAAAGTATTAGATAGTTGGAAATATGTTTGGTATAAAAAGTATCATCAAGCAATGCATGATGCATTTGACAATGGCACACTAAGGTATATGTGGCAAATAAACTTTTTGCATTGGGATGTAAATGATTGTTTGTTTAACAATGGACCTGAGCCTAAACTAAATGCATATGATGACTTTAAAAGTTTAATAAAACGTAAACTATTTGATATGCATGACAATCAAGCATCAGTAACACTAAGACATAATCCAGATGCATTGTATATTAGAGATCCAAATTGGTTTACCCATGCACAAGCAATAGTAGATTATTTAGAATTAGAAATTGATACTTCAACTGATCCAAAACTTAATGCATACATAGATGCATATTCAGTAAGACGTGATTGGTTTAATCAACAGTTGAGAGATATGTAATGAGAGATTATTATAAAGTCAAACGCAATTATGTAGGACAACTAAAAGTTGATGGCCAACGCACATGGGAACATGGTATTGGTTACTACGATGTTTCGCTTACTGGAAAAGCAGTAGGTGACTTTCATATGAATAAGGTTGAAGGCTATTCAGCTAAGGAATGGTATCATGGCGAGAAGTATATTGGACAAGTGCATCAGAATAAAAAGGATGGATACGGAGTTCATATTTGGCCAAGTGGTGCTAGATTCTATGGACAGTTCAAAGGCAACCAGCCAGCAGGTTATGGTGTATTAGAAACTGTGCATGAAGGTATTAAGTTTATAGGAAAAGTTCACGGCTTTGTAGCTGAAGACATTGGCCGAGGACAATGGTATTTAAACAACCAACCAGTTGATATAGAAGATATTATTTGTGATGAAGATGGCATAGTAGAACTTGAACCTAATAAATGGCTTAACCCTGTGGGTGATGTTATTGAAAAATTTGAAGATGGAACTGTAAGAACAACAGAAAAGAATCTTACAACTGAATTAAAAGAACAAGGCCCTTATCAATTCCAATACGGTGAACGATCAACTACAATGTATGGTGACTGGTTGAAATCATTTAGAGGACATTTTATAAGCGGTAGGTATCATGGATACGGTGTTGAACAACGACTTGGCGGAGAGAACTGGGCTTCAAATTATATTTGTGGTGACCCAGTAAAATTTGAAACATATAGTAACCTTGCATTCAACACACAAAATGAAACTAGGTCAGTCAAGCGTAGAATGTCTAGAAGGTATTGTGCAATGTATGATATGGTAATGAGGCATGTGAATAGTTTTAAACCCAAAGACTTAGTGATAATGGAATTTGGTATAGGCAAAGGAGAACACTTACAGTTCTTACGTGAACTATTTCCAGAAGCAACAATAGTAGGTGTAGACAAACTTACGTTAGATCACATACCAGACACAGAACTAGAACAGCAACAACTAGAAGACTTACGCATTGCATCAAAGATAAAAGATGTAAACTTGGAACTAGGATATGATGCATATTCAAAAGACGCTATATATCATTTAGTAAATACATATGGTAAGATAGGTATTGGTATACATGATGCAACACATGGAGCTCAAGTGTGGAATCAATTAGACACAATAGTAGAATGTATGAATCCAGCTTATGGTGTTGTGATCACAGAAGAGATGTGTTGCAAAGACGGAGAACCTAACTTACGAGAGTTAAAGAAAGCAATTGACGATGGCTGGCGTGTATTTGATTTTAATCCATTAACACATGGAAGATACACAGATAGTTTAATTGGTATAAGATGTTTTGAACATGTAGATACTGATGCATTAAGTTCATACGAGATTAATTAATATGAGAGTTACTAAGAAAATGTTAAAGAACGGCTACACTGGTCCAGGTGAACTGGATGATACAGTAGCAGAGTTTCGCGATGGTAATAAGCATGGACTTGGTATTGACAGCACAGTAGCAGGTGAATACAAAGATAATAAGTTACACGGCTATGCAGTAAGCAAGCTAACTGGTAACATTAATTATTACACCGAAGGTAAGATAACAGAACAATTAGTTACACAATATCCAAATGGTAACGTGTGGATAGGTGATGGAGACCAAGGTATATTTGTTATGCTAGATGGAACTGTAAGTCACACAAAGCCAGAATATATTATGAACCCTGTTCTTGTATTAACCAGTGACATGGAATTTAAACGCATGGGTATGGTTGAACTTAAAGACTTGCAAATTGATTTTACTGGTTGGTATTGTCCAATTTATAAAAGTATAATTAATATCTCACCAGTGGGAGAAATTCAAAGTGGAGTATGTGGAAACATAAGACACAACAACTGGAAGATAGAGCCTTGGCAGAAACTAGATAAACTAGAATTTAAAACTCCTGATACTTGTGGAATAGGAACTTGTTTTTGTGATGCTGATATACTTCAAGCAAAAGGAATCAACAAACAAGCATATGATTTGCTTTACAATAAAAAAGATATGGAACCTTGGCAAGTAGATTCATTGCCTGTTGTTACTGCTGAAGATACTATTATTGGCATTGACAGATTTGGCAAAGCTAGAATGAGCGAAGTTCATTTTCATATTGGTAGACGTTGCAACTATGATTGCACATACTGTCCAGGTCCTGAACAAACAGATGGTGGCATACATGATAACTTTAGTCCTCACTTAACACTAGATGAGTTTAAACATTGCTTAAAGTTATTGCATCCACATCTACCTACTGAGCCACACAGACGTTTATACATAACAGGTGGTGAACCTACAATCAATCCAATGCTTCCTGAATTTGTAAAACATGCAATAGGTGATGGATATGAAGTAAGGATAAGCACAAATGGAACAGCAGGTGAACGCAGATACACAGAGCTACTAAACATGGGAGCAATGCTAGAAGTTAGTTTGCATGTTGAATTTACAATTGACAAAGTGCTAAACAGGTTAGCCAAGTTAGTTCCATTGTGGTCCAATGAAATGATAACTGTTAAATGTATGAGCTATGACGATACTGAGTTTGCAAAGAAAGTGCAAGCAATTATTCCAAAGGACAAAGACATATACTATTATCCAATATACGGCAGAGACATAGAACATAAGTATTACTATACCCGAACAGAAGAAGAAAAAGAAACAGCAGAGATTCAATTCGATGATTAAAAAGAACATACAAAATATAGATAGGCCACACTGGGCTGGACTTTTACCTAGAGTAGAGAAAGTTGAAGCTGGCTATACTAATTTAGATCGTAATGAGAATCACGATGAAGTTCTTGCAGAGCATATACAAAAAGCAATCAAACATTTTATTCCTTTAGATAGTGCAATGTTTTATGCAGACTACTATAGATTCTATGAGATGTTTGCTGAATACTACAATTGCAACATGGATAACTTATTAATTACAGCAGGTTGCGATGAGGCTATTAGATTATCGTTTGAAGCAACACTAAGCAAAGACAGTGTGTTTCTTACTATTGCTCCTACATACAGAGGCAGCATATCTAACTCAGTTGACTTATGCGAAAACATTATCACATGCAGCGAAGATGAGGAAGATATAGTTGCACATCTAGAGAAACATAAACCAGATGTGTTTTATATATGTTCTCCAAACAACCCAACAGGTTATGTATACTCATTTGGATTTTTAAAATATATATGTGAAACATTTCCAAACACTACTATCTTTGTTGACAACACATACAGACCTTTTTGTAATGAAAACTATCAAGCGTTAATCAATCAACCTAACTGCTTGATTGGATTTAGTTACAGTAAGAGTTGGGGACTAGCAGGTGCTAGACTAGGATTGCTACAAGGACACAAAGATATTATATCACAAGTAACTAAGATAAGAGCAAACATGAGTGTAAGTTCAATTACACTAAGACTAGCTGAGTATCTACATAACAATCATTACATAGTAGATAAAAGTTTAGAACGCAACGTAGCCGGTATACATTACGCACATGAATACTTTAAGGATTGTAAAATTTATAGTATGCCAACACTAAACCATATTGTGTTTGAACCCACAGAAGAAATAATTAAACAGTTAGATTCTTGTAAAATACTATACGGCAAAGCCGGAGAGTTTAGTGATACTGCTATTAGGTTAACTACATTACCAGTAGAACAATTTGAGAAACTAATATGTTCAAATACCTCCAAATAGAAACAACTACATTCTGTAATGCAACCTGTTGGTTCTGTCCTAATCATCTGACACCAAAGGAACACATGGACATTGATCTCATATATAAGATCATCAATGACACACGTGGACACAACATTATATACAGACCGTTTGGTTTAGGTGATCCATTAGTTGATACACGTATGCCAGACATATGCAGATACATTAAACAAGACCCAACAGCTAAAGTTGAAATACACAGCAACGGCGAACCAATGACTGCTAAGATGGAACTTAACCTTGCGCCATATGTAGACATAGTTAGGTTCAGCATTGATGGTATAACCAAAAAGACATTTGATGAAACACGTGGTATCAAGTTTGATACTGTATATAAAAACGTTGAACGATTTATAAGTAACAACCCACAGCTAGATATAGAAGTGCGTATGATTAACTTGCCAGACACACAAGCAGAGCAAGTAGACTTTTTGGATCATTGGAATAACATTAGACCAGGGTGTGCTAAGATTACAGAACTGTATGATCATCCATGGGAAAAGCAAACTGAGAGTTTAAACTTACCTTGTAAGAAAACAGTAGACGAAGCATTTATATATGTAGATGGAACAATGTATTTGTGTCCATGGGACTTTGGTAAACGTAACCCAGTAGGTAAAGTAGATATGTTAACTAATCCGGTTGACATTTGGAACAGCAGCAAGTATAATGATTACAGAAAACTTTTAAGCAATGGACAACGTTGCGACATAGAATTGTGTAGTAGATGTAGTGCGGTGTTTGAATGAAACTAGGAATCGTTGGCGGTGGTCGTTGGGCTAAGATAATACAAAGTGTAGCACAAAAGCATAACACAGCTACAGAGATATACACACGTAGCGAACTTGCTACAGTAAGTAGCTTGGAAGATATAACAGCTGATCATGTATGGGTTGCCAACCTAGCAGATGATCATTATGAAACTGTTAAGAAATTACTATTACTATCAAAGAATGTTTTGTGTGAGAAGCCATTTGTAACAACACTAGAGCAATACGACGAACTAGTTCACTTAGCTGAACTACAAGGTTGTGTTTTAAAGATTGGTTATGAATTTGCATACAGTGATGCAGTAAATAATATTGCACGTGGACTGAAAACTACAACATCTAACGCTCCAGTAATGCGTAGGCGACAAATAGATTTTACATGGCACAGTGAGAACAATGTTGGCAGACATGACTTTATGTTTGTTAGTGATCAAACGTTGTCAGTGTTTAATGACTTGGCATCACATGTGCTAATAATATTAAGAACTATATTAAACACTGTAGACTTTAAATTAACTGACATACAACAAACTGAGAATGGTGTTAGGTTTTGTATGTATGCAGGACACTTGCGTGAAACAATAATTAATGTAGACCTACAACGCAATGCTACAACATATAGACGCTTGGTAATAGATGGAGTTGACTACGACTTTAGTTCAGACAACGAAACACTAGACAAGCAATTGATTAATTTTATGAGAGACTTGCCTAGCAGTAATGAAGCACAACTCACACGTTGGATTGATAGACTTGTGTTAGACGGAGTAGATACATTACGTGAACAACACTTAGACATTGTTAGATATAATAAACTAAACAATATCAAAGACATAGTAGGTATATATGTAACTAAGTTATTGATAGACAACGGACTGATTGCTAGTAGATATGATAAACAACTAGACACTTACTTACAACACAGTGTTGATATTATTGAATGTTACAAGCACAATCCATTTGTAACACAACAAGAAATATATTTCAAGTTAAATATTGCACACGACGATCTTGTAAAACTTAATCTTGTGTTGCAGAAATGCGACTTCGTGCAAGAATGTATTGTAAATGATATACGCAATGCTCAGTATTGGAATAATACAATTATACCATTAACACAAAGCGGCACAGTAGATCGTGTAGTAAACAATGAATATGGTTACCCACTACGCATAGGATTGCACATAGGACAAAGTTGTATGTTCTGGTGTCACTTCTGTGGACGCAACATGGATACTAATGCAGCATACAAGAAGCCACAGCTACGTGCAACTACACCTGACTTGGTTAACTTACTACAGACTGCACCAAACGATGATCCATATAGATTTTATCTAAGTGGTGGATTGGAAACATTAACTAATCCAGACCTAATGAAATTGATTACAGCAGGTTATGAACGAGGCTTTAAGTTTAGTTTATACACAAACGGCTTTATGTTAACTGAGAAGTTTTTGGATAACAATCCAGAACTATGGAACCTAGAAGTGTTGCGTATAAGTTTGTATGGAAGCAATGCAACAGTATACGAAGAAGTAACCAAGCACAAGCAAGGATTCAAACGTGTTAAACAAAATGTTATTGACTTTCTAAAATATAGAAAGCGACATGACAAGACACTAAGGTTTGGATTTAATTATATAATACTACCAGGCATGGAAGAAGATTTGTTAGAAGTAATTGACTTTGTAGAAGAAGTAAACAGAAAGTCAGACGACAGCATTGACTTTATTACACTACGAGAAAACTTTCAAAAGCCAAATGAATTAGATACGTTTGGAGATAGAGAAGAACTCAAACGTATATTTAAAATTGTAGATGAACGTGTAGAGAAGTCTAGGGATTTGGAATACGTGCATATTGATTATGGTTATGCCTTGAACGCACTACGTGAAGGAGTAGACGCACCTACTATGCATTGTATAACAGATGAACAGATGTTACCCAAAGGCTTTCCACAGGTTGATGTTGTAGTTGATGCGTATGGTTATGTATACTTGTGTAGAGAAGCAGGCTTCTTAGATAGACCAGGCAATGATAGATTTATTATTGGACAAGTAAACAGTGAAACAAGTTTAGAAAGTATTGTAGACGATTGGATTAAAAATGGCAAGCCAATTGATATACAAAAAGGTGATACAGAATTTATGGATAGTTATGAACACATAGTAAGTCTTGTAGTCAAGCAATGCACCAGCGACAAACAGTTTGGTATAAACAACAGCATTGGACCTATACGTGCAAAAGCACAAAGCGTAAACACGCCAAGCATACAAGCGTTCTACCAAGGAGATAAAGATGCTACAGTCAATAAGTGATTATTGTAAAACAATAGAAGGTGATACAGTATACTGGTGCATGGGCAATGAGCCCGTGTTGCAATTGGTATTGAACTGGGCTGAGAGTTGTAAACGTTTGAACATACCCGTGTTATACGTTGCATTAGACTTACAAACATATCACATAGTAAGTAGTTTAAAGATTCCTACAGTGTTTGTGCCACAAGGTGAACATCATGTGTTTGTTTACAAGTTTATAGTAGGACAACAGATAATGAACGCAGGTAAGAATTGGTTCTACACAGATGTAGATTGTGTAGCACGTGTTGATTACACAACAGAAGTATCAGCATTGTTTGATGCTGGTGCTGATATGATATGTCAAAGTGTTAAACAGTATGCTTGGTTGGGTGAACCCATAGACGCACACGGCGAATACAACTGTGGAACTGGAATGTTTGGTATGCGAGCAACACAACGTAATCAAGAACTATGCGAAACAGATTACTTGTATAAGCATGGATATGCAGAAGCAGGCACGTGTCAAGCGTTTGCTAACACACATTTAAAGCACGTAGACAATATAACACTATTAGATCCTGTTAGGTATCCCACAGGACATAACTTTGATATAGATGCAGATTGGAATATATTCCATGTAACTGGAAAGTATGCATATGAGGATTGGGATAACACAAAACAATACTTGGGTGATGTTGCAAAGATCTCAAGTTTAAAACAATTGGGGTATTGGTATATATGAAAATATTAATAACAGGTGCCGCAGGCTTATTGGGAACAGAACTAACAAAGCAATTACTTGATGCTGGACATGAAGTAGATGCAATAGATAACTTCTACACTAGCAGTCGCGACAATATAAAACAATTTAAAGACAACGACAACTATACATTTGTGCAACATGATATAACATATCCACTGCCTAATGTATTTTGGAACCAACGTGAATGGGATCAAATATACAACTTGGCCTGTCCGGCTAGTCCTATACACTATCAACGTGACCCACAGTATACATTAGACTGTAGTTTGTTGGGTGTGCGTAACATGTTAGCATTAGCTGAACGCATAGGTGCTGTCTTTATACAAGCAAGCACTAGCGAAACATATGGAGACCCACTGGAACACCCACAAGCGGAAACCTATTGGGGTAATGTAAACACACTAGGACCACGTGCATGTTACGATGAAGGCAAACGAGCTGCAGAAACAATGTGTCTGTTAAGCTCAACACGGTGTCATATAGCAAGGATCTTTAATACATATGGTCCTAACATGGCATTAAACGATGGACGTGCAGTTAGTAACTTTGTAACACAAGCATTAGCTGATGAACCTATAACACTACACGGAACTGGAAAACAAACACGCAGTTTTTGTTATGTAGAAGATACAGTGCGTGGACTAATACTATTAGCCAACAGTGAAGCAGAGGGCCCAGTTAACATTGGAAACCCAGATGAGATAGAATTAATTGAACTAGTAAACGAAATATTACATATAACAGCAAGCAAAAGTGAAATAAGTTGGGAACCAGCTGCTGTTGACGACCCTGGACAACGATGTCCTGATATAAGCAAAGCCCGAGCAGTGTTAAATTGGGAGCCTACTGTAAGCAGAAGTGCTGGCCTTGGACGCACTGTTAGTGGATTTATAGAGAGAATAAGCCAATGAAACAAGGTAAAGTATGGGGTACTACCGAAAGTATAATACAAAACAATAGATTAGAAGTGCATAGATTAGAATGCAATGCTGGACATCACTGTAGTGAACACTTGCATGAACACAAATGGAATGCATTTTATGTAGAAAGTGGACACCTAACAGTAATGATATGGCAACCAGACAGCGACATTGTTGATGTAACACACTTATACAAAGGCGAAAGCACCAGTGTGCCGCCAGGCGTATACCATCAATTTGCAGTAGAAGAAGATACTATAGCATTTGAATACTACTGGAGCGATGGTGAAGATCACATATCAGATGATATACAACGGCGGACACAAGGTGCATGAGAATAATAGCAGGACCTTGCCAACATGAAAGCTTCGAACAAAGTTTAGCTATAGCACAGCATTGCAAACAAGTATGCGATGGTGCAGGTGTAGACTATTACTTTAAAGCAAGTTACGACAAAGCCAATAGAACCAGCGGTGATAGTCCACGTGGACGTGGTATGCGAGCTACTATGAATGACTTTGTAGAGCTAAAGAAAGCTATACCCGGCCTAAAGATACTAACAGACTTCCACAGTGTGTTTGATATACACTCATGGAGCGGAGTAGATGCTTGGGTAGATGCTGTTGATGTAATACAAATACCTGCATTGTTGTGTAGACAAACAGATATAATACGAGCTGCTGTGGCTACTGATAAGATTGTAAACATTAAAAAAGGACAATTCATTGCGCCTTGGGATAGCACTAACATAGTAAACAAAGCCGATGCAGGTGATAAACTATGGATAACTGAAAGGGGAACTAGCTTTGGTTATAATAATATTATTGTCGACTATACTGGTATTATGTATATGCTTGACAACGTTGACGCTGACGTTGTGTTTGATGTTACGCACAGTGTCCAAAAGCCCGGAGGAAATAACACTAGCTCGGGCGGCAATAGTGATTATGTGCTTGGGTTGGCTCGTGGTGGGAGTGCTATTGGTGTCAGTTCC
>Ga0206683_10000099_pt1 | contig 58321 bp, 43 predicted proteins | sample M280m12015metaG_FD_155483 | JGI IMG/M metagenome (GOLD analysis project Ga0206683, IMG submission 155483) | Ammonia-oxidizing marine archaeal communities from Monterey Bay, California, United States - M2 80m 12015 | ecosystem: Environmental > Aquatic > Marine > Intertidal zone | place: USA...
AGATGGCGGAATCAAGTACAGCGGGGACATAGCCAAGGCAATAGCCTCTGGAGCCGACTGCGTGATGATAGGATCACTGCTAGCTGGAACCGATGAGTCCCCCGGCGAGACTATCCTATACCAGGGTCGCTCCTACAAGGTGTACCGAGGCATGGGATCAGTAGGTGCAATGAGTAAGGGGGCTCACGACCGATACTTCCAATCCGAGCAGGGAGACACCAGAAAGTACGTCCCAGAGGGAATCGAGGGGAGGGTCCCTGCGAGGGGGCCCGTAGAGAACGTCATCCACCAGCTTGTCGGGGGCCTTCGCTCATCGATGGGGTACACTGGAAACGGGAGCATACCGGAGATGAAGGCAGGATGCGACTTCGTCAGAATCACCAATGCGGGTCTTTCCGAATCACACGTCCACGATGTTGAGATAACTCGTGAGGCCCCAAATTACCGGAGGTGAGGACTTGGAGACAATCGTCCTCGGAGGAGGATGCTTCTGGTGCGTAGAGGGCGCAATCAAGGGTCTGAGGGGAGTTATCGATGTCATTCCCGGATATTCTGGCGGTCACGTGGAAAACCCGACCTACGATCAGGTCTGCGGCAAGAGGACCGGCCATGCAGAAGTCGTCAAGGTCACTTTCGACCCCTCCTCCATCGAACGAATCGCAATTCTGGAGGTGTTCTTCACCTGTCACGACCCAACCCATCTTAACAGGCAGGGAAACGACATAGGCCCCCAATACCGGAGCGTAGTATTCTACTCGAACGAGGGGCAGAGGGAAGATACCATGCAGGTGATGAAAAGCCTCGCCGACGCATTTGATGAAGACATTGTAACCGAGGTTTCGCCCTTGGAGAACTTCTACAACGCCGAGTCATATCACCATGACTACTTCGAGAAAAACCCCTCAAACCCCTATTGCATGATGGTCGTGGCTCCGAAAATTGCTAAGACGAGGGCCAAGCACGCCCATCTGTATGAGTGAGACAGAACTCTCTCCTGAGCCTTGGCCGGTGCACTTGCTGGGGCTAATTAGCCCAGGCCTCGCGATATCCGGGAACATCTTGGGGGGCGCGTACACACTGATGGGCGTCGTCTTCATCTGGGGAGTAGGGCCTCTGCTTGACTTGGTCATGGGGGAATCGACGAAACCCCGCCCCCCGAGGGAGTCCGGAACACCCTTCGAGGTCCTCCTGTGGGCACATGGGCTGCTTCATTTCGTGATGCTCGGGTCATTCGTCTATTTCGCGTCCTCGGAGGGTCTGACACGGTGGCTAATTGCAGCATCTCTGTCCACTGGCCTAGTAGCAGCTGCTTCGGCCACCGTCACTGCCCACGAACTAGGCCACAAGAGGCCCAAGAGCCCTGGATGGCGACTGGCAAGGGCGCTACTCTTCAGCATCAACTACCCTCACTTCACAACCGAGCACAACCACAATCACCACAAGAACGTGGCAACCGACCTGGATCCCGCCAGTGCGACCTACGAGCAAGGGATCTGGGCGTTCTGGATTTCCACCATACCAGGACAGTTCGCCTCATCTGTGAGGGTCCACAATCGCAAGGGCAGGACAGGATTCTCCAACCCTTCGTGGAGGGGGCTCGCTCTACAAATTCTCCTGATCTCATCCCTAGCAGTGGGGCACTACGCTGGATCACTATGGGCCCTTCCAGTTCTCGTTGGATGGGGGATAATTTCCCTGATAGCAATAATGACGCTCGAGTACGTGAATTACATCAGGCACTGGGGCCTGAGGAGGGAGGATGGCTCAAGGAAGTTCGAGGAACAACACGCTTGGAACACCGAGGCAAGGTGGTCAAGATGGAGCCTGATCGAGCTAACGAGGCATTCCGACCACCACCTTCAGGCATCAGTGCCATTCTGGAAGCTCAGGCCATATCCAGATGCCCCGACCCTTCCGTTTGGTTACTATGCGTGCTGGTGGCCATGCCTGATTCCCCCCATTTGGAGGAGAATGATGAGGGGAAGGGCACCAGGGGTCTGAGGCCCCTTCAGCACTCCTATAACCCACTCACAAACTCCCTCTGGCAGAGTAACCTTCAATGGTGACTCGGATGGCAGCATTCCATGGTTGTTCCAGTAGGGGCGGATGGAGGCGAAAACCCAGCCGGGAAGGCTTGGGCAATCCATGCGGCGATAATCGGTCTGAATACGGGTAACCTCCTGTTTCGCGGCCTAGAGCTAGACCCTGACAATCCCGAGATGGTGACGGTGGCGTGTCTAGCCATTCTCGCTGCAGCTCTCCCGTTCCAGGCCATATTCTTCCTCATCAACTCATACATCCAGGATGCGTCGAACGTTCACGAGATGGAGTACGTCATGCTCCAGAGGCTGTCACTGATTTGCCAGACGGTTTCCTATCTGTCCCTGACTGCCATCGGGATCCTCATGTTCGAGACTCACGTGTATGTCGGAGGGAGCTTCTTAGTGGGGTGCATTATCGCTTTCTTCCTCCTACGTACTGCGATGACGCAGGCAGAGACACTGTCTAGCTTTAGAAGATAAATTAACCATATTCCGTAGAGGGGTTGATTGCTGGTGCGCTCCTCAGTGCGCACATGGCGGACGCGTTTGCCATCCCCAGCATGCCCCCTGCTTCACCATGGGACGCGTATATTCTGATGCTGGCCATACCGTTCATCATGAGACTAGTTTTTGTCTCACCCCCACTGATCGACCTGATCAACACATATGCCCCTCCAGGAGAGAGGACCAAGCACATCAGGTGGTTCTTGGCACAGATCAAGTCATTGCCCGTCAAGGGATTCTGGTTGATAGTCGCTAACGAGGTAATGGCATTCATCCTCCCTGCAGTGATAGCCATTGGTGCGAGGTACTTCCTAGGCCCCATTGGTTGGCCGACGTGGGACGAGACTCCTCAATTGGGAGTCATTCTCCTAATTGTCGCTGGGTTTGCTTGGCTCCTGTCAGACTTCTCAAAGGTCATGCGCTCCCGTAGGGACATCCAAACCATTTCGAAGTACAATCTTAGCACTGCCAAGATGGTAGTACAGGGAGCTGTTGTTGGTCGCCAGATACTGCAGAACGTCACTGAGACGGGTATTCCCAGGCCATGGAGGGATGTAATCGACCTTGACTACGAGGAAGACGGGGTCGCTACTATCGCACCACAAAATAATCCCCTGAAGGAAGTACTGTACGGATTCCTAGACATGGGCGCCGACGCTCTTGAGGATATTCTGGGCAAGGTAAAGGAACCGGCAACCGCAGCTATGGAGAAGTTCGATCAGGAGATTCAGGATCGTGTCACAAAGAGGGCACAAGCCTCGGCAAGGTCCCTTTTCCAGAACATATTATTCTCCATAGCCCCAATCATAGTTTTGATTGGCTTAGATCAACTAATCTAGCATCTTCTTCTCATTTGGGGATGCCAGTGATAGCCAAAGCAACCCCACTACGATCTGGACTCCTGCTGTGATTAGCAGCATCTCTCTAAGCTCGACGACCTCGTTCTCCATTGCTAGCCCGGCCAAGAGTGTGGAAATCCCCATCGTCAGCGTGATGATCAAATTGTCAGTCCCCGCAACTCTCCCCATCCACTCGTCATCCGATCTCTTCTGCAGCATGGTCGTGCTGAATACCCATGACACCCCGCTGAAACCATGGCTGAAGAAGACGCACACTAGAGTCAGCAACCCCCATTCGAAGGTTGATACCCCAACGTACAGCAAACCAGCTCCCGCGAGGGCAAAGCCAATGATGTAGGGCATCAATTTCTCCATGGCCATCAGGGGACGTGCGACTATCGGTCCGAAACCAGAGCCGAAGCCCCTGCACAGATAGACAATACCGATTCCCGCCGCTACCTCCCCGAAGCCCGCCTCCATGCCTATCAGAATCAGTAGGAATACCTGCGCTCCACCACCTGTAGCCCATCCTCCCTTGGCTAGGAGCAGCCTCCTGATATGGGGGCGAGCGAGTATGTACTTCCACCCAGCGAAGATCTCTCTGAACATTTCGATAGGATTGGCCGATTTCCTCTCCGACTGGTCCGGGCCCCCATGGGGGAGGGTGGAAATCATCACTGCAGCGAAGAGGAAGGTCACCGAGTCTATCATCAGGCCGACTTCTATGCCGTACTGGGATATGACCAGGCCGCCAATCCCTGCACCGAACCCCATCGAGGCCGACCATCCACCAGAGACCAGAGCATTCGCCGTCAGCAGCTCCTCTTCTGTGCACACGTTCGGTAAGTAGGCAGTTTGTGCAGGGTCATAGACCGCCCTCCCAATTACCAGGGAGATCGCAAGTAGGTAAACCGTAAACAAATCTCCCATGAGGTCCAGAGCTAGGAAAGTAACCAGAATGATGAAGGAAAGAAGGTTTGACCCTAGCATCAGTACCTTTCTCGAATAACGATCAGCTAGCATTCCCGTAATGGGCTCCAGAGGTGCGAAGGTGAAGCTTCGTGCTACTAGGACCCCTGCTATTGCAAGCGGCGAGTTGTCAGTGGCCTCGGCGGCCAGCAGGAACATCGCTATCACCGTGAACCAGTCACCGGTGAACATCACCATGTCGCTGATGAACAGTTTGCGAAAGCTCCTGTTCTGCCGCAGAAACTCGACGTACCCGATTTCTGCCATGCCTCTTCCCAACGCCCGACGTCTATGATTCTGGCCCCCCAACACTCAAGACAACCACTCTGTCGTCCCTTGTTCATGGAGGACAGGCTGGTGTGGATGGACCTGGAGATGACAGGACTCTATCCAGATGAGAACACCATCATTGAGATTGCCACCATTGTCACTGAGGGTGACCTAACCATAGTAGCAGAGGGGCCAGCACTGGCGATTTCACAACCCGAGTCGGAGTTGGCCAAGATGGATGACTGGAACCTTACACACCATACGAAGAACGGTCTGCTGAAGAGGGTCCGCAATGACGGTGTCCCAATGGCCGAGGCTGAGAGGATGACACTGGAATTCCTGATGGAACACTGCCTTGCCGGCGTCCCTCCCCTATGTGGAAACACCATAGGGCAGGACCGTAGATTTCTGAGGAGATACATGCCAGAACTCCACGAGTTCTTCCACTACAGGAGCGTCGATGTAACCTCTGTGAAGGAGATTTCGAGGCGTTGGTACCCCAAGGCACCCAGGTTCTCCAAGCCCTCCGGCCACAGGGCACTGGATGACATCAGGGGAAGCATCGAGGAACTCTCCCATTTCAGGGAGCACGTCTTCAGGGACTGATCAGGATTGGGTTTCCCTCGGAATCCGTCAGAATAAGATTCACCCCTAGGCCAGTCCTGTGGAAGGCGATGATTTCCAATCCGTGAATTCGGTGCCCGGTAATCGCCCTCCCGATTGCCGGATGATCCGAATCTTCGGTGTCGTCAACCTCCTCGGGACTCAGCCTCCTCCTTGTTCCTTCGATGTCGTCAAACCATGGGAGGATGCCCTCGGGCGAGTAGCGAACACCTAGGATCATGTCGCATCCCTCTGTCCACTGCGCCGCCTCGGCATCAGCTCCGCTTGGAATTGCGACAGCATTCGGATGAGTGTGAATCCAGTGGGTGAACCTGCCTCCTCTGGCCCCCCTGTCCTTGGAGAAGATTCCATCTACCCACTCCTCGGGAACATGGTGGACAGAGTACGAGTCACCCCTGTTGACCAGATGGGGAGGGCCGAGGACGAAGCCCTGGCCTGCGAACAAACCTGACGTGTAGTCACAGCCGTGGAATGACTCCGCAACGCCCTCTGGGTGAGGAATGCCCGAATTCGGATCAAGCCCAACTAGAATTTCATCGGGAAGAGACTGAAAAGTCCACTCCAGGATGGCGGAAAGGGTGTCTATCGGCATCAGTAGAATCGCCGGATAGTCATCACGGCAGTCCAAAGAGTGTTGATTGTACTGAGCCGCAGCCCTGACAAGCCAGTCTTCTGCCACGCACTCGGGCTCCCGTTCGGAGACTTGAGTTCGACGGATGATCAAATAACGTCAATGTCCAGAACCATGTGATCCCATCGGGGGGCGTAACTCTTGACTCTGACCAGTTCCGTGACGACGAAATCGGAGCCAGGCCTGATGCTTCGAAGCTTGGCAGTGATTTCCCCTGACCACTCGTCATGGGAACCAGGTCTGGCAAGGCCATGAACGTGAAGTGTCCCGCCAGATTTCTTCAGTACTCCCAGGGCGGCTTCAAAACTCCCCTCTGCGGAAGGCAGGAGTCCCAGAATTACCCTATCGGATACTCCGTCTAGTTCGATGGCCGTCTGGCGGTTGTCTCCCTCGTGAATGGTGCACCTGCCCTCTACGCCATTTCGCTGTAAGTTCCACTTCAGTGCATTTACGGCTTCTGGATTCCATTCGCAGCAATGCACATGGGAAGCTTTCGAGTGAATCAGGATCGGAAGGGAGTAGTACCCAATACCAGAGAACATATCGACAACAACATCGCCCGTATTGGCGACTTCACCCATTCTCCTGCGTTCATTGACGTTCCCAGCCGAGAACATGCACTTTGTCAGATTGTATCCGTAGTCAACTCCACTCTCTCTCCTAACTACCCAGCCATCATCCCCAAGCAGCATCTTGACGCCGCTCTCCCTGGTTTCCCCGGATACCTCTCCCATCTGCCCCAGTCTGCTGGCATCCAGCCCCTTTGCGACTGCCCTCCAGAGCCCCTCGTCCCTGAAGCCCGGCCAGTCACCTTCAGTGAATGCATCCGATGGAAGCAGGACAACATCAGAGAATCTCTCCCACCTCTTTGGCAATGGCCCAGGGAGACTCCTCCCAAGGTAACTCGACACTGAGTCTGCAAGCCTCCCGTGAGGCCCCCCTCCCGACATACGCCCCGATGGGGGAACATTTCTGATTCAGACTTATGGTAGGGCGCACGCCCCCAAGGGCGTGCGTCGACAGTCGCTAGTGTTGGTGATTATTCTCATCGCCCCCCTAGCTGCAGCCGCCCCCCCTCCCGGACAACCCGAGGTTTCCAATGAGACATGCTCCACATGGAACAGTAGCGAGGGAGTCTGCGACGACTATGACTCAGACTTGGATGCGACCACTTCCAATGAATGGGTCGAGGGACATGTCCGGATTTCCATGGAGAGCGCATCGGCCATTGAGATGAGCCTCGAACTCGCCATTCACGAACTTCCAAGAGACGATCTAGGATTGATTGATCTAGACATGCAGGGAGACAGCGACCCGTCTGATGGAATCCCCGCCGATTACATTCGAAACTATCGTGATTTGATACGCGATGATTCTTCTGTCGAGGATAGGCTGATCGAGAAGGTCGAGCAAATAATCCAACAAGTAGTCGATGAGAATTTTCCCAATGCTACTGCGAGCCCACTCCTGCCCACGTCAGAAATCAGCTTTTTTGACCGCGATACATCATCATGCACGCTCAATCCGGACATCGACTCTATAGACGAGGAGAATGGAATGGAGAACGACCCGTTTCATCCTCCGATTTGCCTTCAATCGGTATTGACCCTGAATGTCAATCCAACGAACATCGGCATGGATCCAGATACGGGAGACATAGACAGGGTGATGCAGGGTCTCATGGCTATGGGGGGAGAGGTAACTACAAACTTCACAACAATCGCAACATCAGGACATTACCTCGAATATGTGATGATACCACCTTCATATTCCAGTATCATTGATGTCAACGAACCAGCGGAAATTTTCTGGACGGAGCAGGGCCAAATGCAATTCTCTGGAGTCCGAGTAGCGATAGACAACCTTGCAGGGCCCCCCTGGTCTTCTCCAACATCGATCGACTTAGTTACGGTACTGGGGCGTGATGATGATCAGCCAGATTGGCAAAACCTTGCGGGGCCCTCGTTGAGCTTGGACCTGTACATCGATGTCAGGGATCGAATGAGCAGTCGAATAGACATGGAACTCGGCATACACCATCTGAGCGCAGAAACTCTGGCAGAGTGGGGCTTGAATCTTGAAACCTCGACAATAAAACTAGACTCAGTGACCTCAGATGGCATTAGGATGTTTGATTCAGAAATGGATGTTGATGCACAAGAATTGCTAAGCACGATCCCAGTAGACTCACTCTCAGATACATTTTCTGAAGCTCTGGGGGTAGAAGTCGCCTTTCAGGCACCCACTTTCTCGCCTTCTGATCATTCTGGAGGACTGATGTTTCAGCATATCCCGAGTGTGACATGTGAGGAGAGTCTGGCATACAGATATTGCCTGGGAACGAGCAGTCCTATGGCGAGTACCTACCCAGTAACACTCCAAACTAGTACTTCCTCATCCGAGATGCATATCTCAAGCATCGTCAATCAACTGATTAAGCACGCAGAGGGCGATGTTTCAACAATGGACCTGTCGAAAATGACCGATGAGGATCTCGCCGCACTCATGAGTATCTTGGGAGTCGAGGTGGACGTAGATTTGAGCTTCATCCAAGACTTACTACCAGAGAATTTCCCTTCATCTGATGTCAGGATCACCGTCCTCCTGCCGGAATGGCTGGAATCTACCGGCTCAACCCCTGACTCATTGGTATTCACCGCAAATATCGAAGGCACCTCGACACAGAAGATTGGTCTTGAAGGAGCAAGCCCATTCGATTGGGAGCACCCAATCTGTCTAGAATCAACTCCATGCGAAGGAGACAGCCCGGATCTACTATGCGCAGCATCTCAGAAGACATGCGTGTCCTTCGAAGTCAGTATTGATATTGAGTCAGTCGCAATACACGAACTTACGGCATCCGCCTCAGTTCACTTCTCTTCTGAAGTGACTCTGGAGATTTACAGGTTGGGAATAGATCCGGGAGAGGACGAGATAGACCTCCTGCCCGTTCCTGCTGACATATTGAGGAGAATAATTGTCATCGGCGATAGATTGGAGGGAGGGCTTCTGGCGGGCTCCGATCTGGAATCATCGATAGACACGGGATTCGGCGAGCCGATCTACTTCGAGGTTTCCAACAACGGGATTCAGGAGCTAGCTAGAACTCTGACCGAGTCATCATCCGAGATGATAGAGGAACTCGGTGAAATAGGCCTCGAGAACCAGGATCTCGGTATCGGCTACTACTCATTCAATGCGGATTTGGAAAGAACCCCATTCACTGCCGATTTCGACACCATAGAGATGAGGGATGACCCGGAAACGAGTGACAGGGTCCCACTGAAGCTCCTGAGCAGGATAGATAACGCGGAGATTGAAATGTCCCTGAGGCAGGACCAGGTGGACATCTCCATACAACCCGCATCAATTGCCCTGAGGGCATCATCAGCGATCGCTTCTGCATATGGGATGCCGTTCTTCTCAGACACTGGGATGCAAATCGAAGGCGCCTCAATCACACAGAGAATCACGCCATTGATGGAGCACACCAAATTTGGGACCGTCAAGTCATCAGCCAGATTCCAGATTCTGATGCCTGACTCAGTGAGAATAGTATCTTTCGAAAGTGAAATGGGCCTGGGTGAAGTGGGGACAATCGGCGGGCGACAGGTCCTCAATTACTCGCTTCCGACATGTCTGGAGGCAGACTCCTGGGCGCAATGCAGCAAGAACTCCAATACGGATACCGTGACCTACTCAATCGAGGTCACATGGATTTTCTTGATTGGGGAGCTGGCGCCCTATGCCCTCGTCCTAGTGGTGTTCGTCTCCCTGTCAGTTAGCAGATTCCGTAGGAAGAGGAAGGAGCGGAAGGAGCGGAAGACGAAGAGGCTGGCCGATACCGAGGCGAAGGAACTGGAAGTCACAATGGAACGGGAGTTTGGAAAACTGGAGGACAAACTGGTATTGGTCGCCGAGGAGTTCTTTGACGAGGACGAATCTAGCGATGGAAATGCTCCCTGATCCTCTCTGCCATCGACTCACCAATGCCAGGGACTCTCCTCAAGTCAGCCACACTAGCATGCTCGATCCCGCTTCTACCGCCGAAGTGACGGAGTAGGGACTGAATCTTCTTGGCACCAAGCCCATCGATGTCCTCGAGAGGGTCCCTCAGTGCTCCCTTGGACCTCCTTTTTCTGTGATATTGGTTGACAAATCTGTGCGCCTCGTCCCTCGAGTGGATTAGGACCCTGCCACGCCTGTCCAGAACCAGAGGGGCCATCCCCTGGATGTGCAGGGTCTCTTCTCTCTTAGCCAATGACGCAAGCGTGAAGCTCTCGTGTGGGACCTTGCGCTCGAGCATCTTGCCTATTGTCGATAGGTGAGTTTCACCTCCGTCCAGGAGAAGTAAATCAGGCCACTCATCCTGATGCTTCAGCCATCTCTCAATTACCTCTGACATCATTCGTAGATCGTCGTTCGCCTCGGTTTTCACCCTGTATGTCCTGTACTCCTTCTTGGAGGGCCTCCCATTCCTGAAGACCACGGAGGCCCCCACTCTCTCAATTCCTTGAAGCTGAGCCATGTCAAAGCAAACCAAGTGATTCAGCGTGTCCAGCCCAATGAGCCTAGCCGCATCATCCGCCGCCTTCTGCTCTAGGTTTCCAGACCCCTTCGTCCAAGAACGCCTAACGAGGATCTCAGCGTTTTTGTCAGCCATCCCCCTTAGCTCTGCCAAGTCTCCCCTCTTCGGGGTCCTGACTTCAACAGAGGACCCCCTGACGTCCTTTAGCCACGATACTAATGACTCGCCCACAGTTGATGGCACGAGTATCCTCTTCGGGGGTTTCCTATTCGAGTAGTGCTCAACAAGGACACGGGAAACAGATTCCGAGATATCGCCCCTGTGGATGAGGGGATACTCAGTTTGCCCCTCTACCACGCCCTCCTTGGCATGAAGTATGGTGACCATCCCAGTGTCACCAGTTGAGGCGAAACCTATCGCGTCACAATCCTGGTAGAACCTGCTATGAATTGCCCTTTGAGATATCGTCTCATTCACTGATGCAATAAGATTCCTGGATCTAGCTGCAGCCTCGTACCTGAGGTTGCTACTGTGTTCATCCATCTCATCTTGTAGGCCCCTAATGAGGAGTCCAGCATCACCATCCAGGATGCTCACAACAGCCTTGACCCTCCTTTGATAGTCATCCGGGTCACCCGACTCGATGTAACCGAAAGGCAGATTGTTACGATTGTCCCTGATTCCGAAGAACCTTCTTAGAAGCTCAACGACCTTCTTCGCGGCACCAGCATCGGAAAATGGCCCCCAACGGCGAGAATCTTTGGGAGGGTGCCTCGAGTATAGGATTCGAGGCAAATCATGAGAAGTCAGGGCGATGAAGGGAAACGACTTGTCGTCCTTCAATAGGGAGTTGAATTTGGGTTTGTGCTTTCTAATCAGCTGCCTCTCTAGGATTAGCGCCTCAGAAGGACTCTTTGTCACTATGAAATCCACCCTATCCGACTCTGAGACTAGTCTTGGAATCATTTCCCGATCCGGATTATTGGAGAAGTAAGAAGAAACCCGGGCCTCCAAGTCAGTAGCCTTTCCGACGTACATTACATCCTCATCGACCCTTTTGAAAAGGTATACCCCGGGCTTGTTTGGAAGGTCAAGAGAGCCCCTGTCGACTGACATTTACGTTGATGCGCCGGAGGTCAATACCCATGAACCCGTGCCTCGCCACAGAGGCGTGCTTACCGAGGCGCAGTCGAGAATCCTGGCCCGTCTTAGTGAGTTCTCGGAGTCACTGGAAACATCGTGGGACGTCCCAAGGAGCCTTTCCCTACCGGGTCTCGCAGAGTCCCTTGGAGTGGTTCGTTCCGCCCTCCATTCACCATTGTCGACGTTGGAGGAAGAAGAGCTGGTGTTTTCCCGTAATGCGCATGTGATTGGTGGAGGGAGCCGTAGAAGGACAGTGATCCACATTACCAAGAAAGGCAGACAAGAGTTGGAGGAATCCGATATAACCCCGGCGAAAAAGACAGGGGCGGTGTTCGGCCCGATCCCTGATTCAGTTGTCATGCATGGGAGAGCTCAAGAGATGGGCCAAATCACAACTTCACTTTCAGATGGCAACTCAATCGTTCTCAGCGGCCTCCCCGGGATTGGGAAATCCACTCTTGCCAGAGCAGTGTCTGAACATTTCAGCCAAGCCGGGTGGACGATAAGGTGGGCTTCTTGCAACCTCGATTGTGATGCTCCATCAGTGGGTAGCATGTGGCTAGGCGATAACTCGCCATCATCGTCTACCGCGATATCTTCAGCAGCCGGCTCAGGAAGGACCTTGCTAGTTGTCGATGAGGCGCAGGAGCTACATCCCAGACACGTTGACGGCGTCTCCCAATTGCTAAACGAGGCCTCATCAGGCCCCTCGCCCGTCCTCGTCGTGGTCAGGGCCCCAAGCCCATTCGATTCTCTGATCGGGTTCGACGACTACAGGATCGGGGGGCTGGAACATCACGATGCGACATCTCTGCTACCAGAAGGCATCGATTCGGATACAGCCAGAGGAATTACAGGTGCTCTCGGGGGGCACCCTCTTGCAATCCGCCTTTGGTCTCCAGACGAGGGGCTTCCAGAGAAAGACGAGGCGGTCCAGGAATTCGTGCAATCCACCGTCATACGCAGACTCAGCGACCAAGGATTGGATTCTCTGGACGAATTGTCCCTTTCCCCGATTCCACTGGTGGTGTCGGAGATGGGCCATGAGGAAGGAACTTCCGAGCTCGACGATTCAGCCGTACTCAGGTGGAGCCGAGAGGCAGTAGAGCCACATCACTTGGTCCGAAATGTCAGAAGGGCAACGTGGTCGGAGGAGGAGGCAGCAGAGCTCCACTCTGCGGCTGCAGAAAGATGGGCCACCGTGGAAGGGCCACGGGCCAGACGTTTGGAAGCCCACCACAGGATGGAGAGGGGCGAAGAATCGGATGCAATATGGATTTCAGATAACATCCAGGAGATTTCCGACCATGACAGTTCTGCAGCGGCAATACTTCTGGAAAGCGCAGTCAATCTAACAGAAGACTCGTCCATCAGGGAATCTGCAGTGCATTTGGCATTGGAGAGGGGAGAGGTCGAAATCGCAGACTTGCACATCTCAGAGCTTCCCGATGGCACCTCTAGGAAACTTCTGTCGGCGCGTTCTTCGAGAATAAAGGGAAAGGCATCGGAGGCCGACAAGATCGAACAGGAAGCAATCTCCATGTTAGAGCCATCCGAGAGGGCCAGAGCTTCTATTTCATCAATAGTCAGGCTCTATGACGATAGGCTACCGGGCCCAATTTCGAATGAGCTTTCACAGACCCTCCTCGGGAGGATATCATCTGTAGACCTATCCGGCCTTCCCCAAGCAGACGTCGAAGCAGCCACACTCGCAATGGACATAATCCGCCATGGAGTCGCATTGGCATCATCCGATTTGTCGGAGGCATCCGAATCCCGAGCATCGATAGAGAGGAGGCTGGGTCACGACCACCCCCGCCTTCAGCTGTTGGACCTCAGGTCAAGACTGGCCGCGAGGTCAGAAGGCAAGGCCTCCCGGGAGGCAATCGATGCATCACGCACCCTAATCGAGGATTGCGCATCCAACCTCGATAGAATTAGGACCATTCATGCAACTCTGGAGGCTTGCGGCCCATCTCCTCCAGAATGGCTAGTCGAAGCTCATTCCGATGCATCGAAGATCTCCCTCAGGGAAGACATCGCAGCTTTCAGGAGGCTCTCTGCCCAAAGATGGTACTGGCGAGGGGTGCTAGAACCGGGACTTCGGATGTCGCATTGGAATGAGGCCATCAGCAGATTCAGGAAGGCCGAGTGCAATAATGCCGCAAACGAACTTGCAACTAGGCTTGCGAAGGGGGCTTGAATCATCCAGGGGGATGATCGTAATCCCATTCTCCCGTCATAGATTCAACAACCTCTTCTACCTCGTCATAGAACTCTTCATCCTCGAAAAATCCACTGTCCCTGAGTTGAATCCCAGCGAACGCCAAAGCAACCAGCAGTAGAAGAACGAGAAGCGACAGCACTCCGATCAGTACCCCTGCCATGGATCCCCCTTCCTTTCCTTCCTCCGCCTTTTCCTCACCTGAGATGTGAATGTTAACAGCTAGATTTGTCGATGCCTCATCCTCGGAAATCGCCCTCACTAGAATTACCTGGTCTCCCTCGATTGTGTTGTTGGGGAGGTACTTCAGCCTGTCAATGAGAAGTCCATGAGTAATCTCAAACCGGGAGTCGCCGGCATTGAAATCTGCCAGATCCATCCAGTTATCCCTCATGTCCCAAGTCCTCCACTGTACTCGCTGAATCGCTCCGTCTAGGTTGTAAAACAAGGAATCCCCCGGACCGACCTGGACCCTGTTGTCCATCCCGTACTCGCTATCCAGGGTTACGTTGAGTGACAGACTCAACTCATAGTGATAGTTTGCAGCTTCCTCCACCGATGGAAGCGCATTGACATGTCCATGGCCATACACGTTGTTCTGACGGTTCTTGGGTATGGCATCCTCCGCACACGGCTCATTTGCAGCCATGTAGTGGCACTGCCGGTAAGTCGAGGTCTCCTGCATCATGTTCCTGATGTCGAAAGGAGACAAATCCGGGTTGGCCTGGAACATCAGTACCGCGACTCCTGCAGCACCCGGAGTGGCCATGCTTGTTCCAGAAAGTGCGACGTAACCAGTGCCGGTATTGGCATCAGGAGCCATCACATCACTGCCCACGAAGGCAAGGTTCGGTTTGATGCGCCCCTCCTCAGTAGGTCCTTGGCTAGAGTAAATCGCTATTGCAGTGTTCTTGTCAAGAGCCCCGACAGTAATCACGTCTTCTGCACTTCCAGGGGTCCCGATAGTCGCAGGTCCGGCGGCATTTCCTGCTGCTATGAATAGGGCCACCCCTGCCCTCATCATCTCATTGCCCATTCTATTGACCGACTCCTCCTCAGAGGAAGTCCACTCAATCGCACCCGGGCCACCGAGGCTCATACTGGCAGCCCTGATGTTGAACTCATGTCTCTTTTCCACAGTCCACTCCATCCCTGCCATGACTTGCGCAAAGGATCCACTCCCCTCGTCGCTCAGTACTTTCACTCCAACCAGGTTCGCTTTGGGGGCAACACCCACGAACTCGTAGGTGGGGGCCCCTGTGCCAGTGGTAATTCCAGCACAATGGGTGCCGTGCCCGTTTCCATCGTATGGCTCGACTTCGCTGCCATTCCTTAGTCCGGGGTTATTCACTGAATCGTAGAATGCCAGAATCTTGGGGTCGTTGGTGGAATTGTCATCATCAAGGTCATCCAGACCAGAGTGGTTCCCGTCAATTCCTGTGTCTATGATCGCCATCGTCACTCCCTCCCCGGTGTAGCCAGTGTCTTGCCACACCATGTCGACACCGTGGATTCCGTTGACATCGTTCATCTGGACCTCCAATCGCCCATCTAACTCGACAAAGACCACTCCCGGCAATCGCACGACTTCGTGGATTAGGTCAAGGGAAACGGTTCCAGCGATGGAGTCAATCAGCCAGTATCTGAATTGAGTCTCGAAACCAACAGACTCCTCCAGAAGCGCCTGGTCCTCTGCAGTGGGCGTATGGTCGAAATCAACAATTACGGAAATCCTCCCGCTTTCGTCAACGTAGTCATAATGTTCTGAGTTCACAGCCTTCCAAATCGCATCGTGAACGAAGTCCCCATCATCGTCCATGCTGGTGTCGGTCCACCAATGGGCTTCCTCGGGCACGCCCGCCAAGTCAGTATCGTGGATAACCGGTACAGCCGCAGCAAGGGCTGGAAGAATCATTAGCCCCAGTACGGTAATCGCAACCAGTCTTCCTCTAATCTCAGAAGTTCGTGCCATGGCAATCAAATCTCGGCCCCAATTAGAGTACGAGTCTCCGCAATGCCATCAATTGCCCTGATCTCCTGGACGATGCACCGAGTAAGCTCAGCCTCATCATCGGCCTCAACCTTGACAAAGAGATCATGCATACCGAAAACTATCCATTGTCCGGACACCGAGGATAGGCGAGAGACAGCCTCCCTAACTGAAACCTCGGCACCCGGCTCAGTCGTGATTAGAACGAAACCTACAGCCATAATCACACCTCCACAGCAATCAGAGTCTCCGTACGAATAACTCCCTCGATTGAACGCATTTGGCCAATTAGGGTCCTAGCCATCTCCTTCTCGTCTTCGAAGTCAATTCTAGCCACTAGGTCATACTCCCCGTATGAAACATGAGTCTCGGTAACCGACTCCAGATTAAGTAGCGTCAGGTAGACGTCCAACTCTCTCTGAGGGGCGGTCTTGATGAGGACGAATGCAGTACTCATTTGCTCTCCCATACGCCGCCCGATACTGTCCGTTTATGACCTCTCCGATTGACTTCTTTCCAGTTGCTCAGTTGTACGAAGGAATAACATGGAACTAGTCTGCCCAAGCTCTATGGGTGAGCGTTCGGAACGGTCACTGAGGGCATTCATCCTCGTTGGATTGCTTATTTTGTCGACAACCCCCCTTGATCCAGTGACTGCCGACTCTAGAAGCACCACGGTCTGGTCTGGAACCGTCTTACTTCCCGAGGGGCACACCGTGGAGTCCGGAGATATCCTATCTGTTTCACCTGGGACCACCATAAAGCTGGGCTCAGGATACACGATTGACGTTGATGGCAGGATCTCGATAGAGGGAACCGCGACTTCACCCGTTATCCTGGACTCCGTAGCAGGAAACCACGAAGGAATAGCATTCAATTATTCCAGCAATGGCTTGGGTTCCAAGATTGACAACCTCACAATCACTAACTCGAAGTATGGGGTCACAATCTATGGGAGCGACCCAATAGTATCCAATCTCACTGTCCTAAATGCCGACAACGTGGCCGTCGATCTATTCAGCGGTGCCTCACCCACCATCAGGGACCTCGTGATAGAAGGGGGCGGGCAAGATGTCCACGGAACATCAACAACGTGGAGATACGGCATAGGCCTCTCGATAGGGGCATATTCGGCACCTGTCCTAGAGGGAGCTAGAATTAACGGACTGATAACCCGGGGGCTAAACCAATGGGGCAGCTCAGGGGGCCTCCTCTCCGACTTGCAGATTTCTAACATCAGTGGTGCCACTCTAGCAATCGGTGCCGGAATTTGGATTGAGGACTCTTTCCCATTGATTTCCGACTCTGAGGTCAACAGGTGCGACAACGGAATTTACGTTAGGCACATTACCCAAGGGTGGACTACTAGGCCGACGATAGATGACACGGTCGTCGAGAACAGCATGTACAGGGGCATCATGGTCGAGCAGTACAACCACAGCCAATACTCGAACCTTCCACTGAACGCGGTATTCAACGACTTGGAGGTGAGGGGCACAGGTGGTCCCGGCGCCAAGGCGCAGGGGCTCGCAATAGCCGCTTTCGACATCAACACAAGTGGGGTGCATATCGATGGCGCGCTCATAGAGGACAACGCCGCAGTAGGGATTAGGGGCTACATGATCGACTCAACCACCATCATGAATCACGTCACCCTCCTCAGGAATGGCAAGACAACATCAGTCTCCCCCTTCAATGACCGAGCAGGCCTCTTCCTAAGGAGCGCCAACTGGGCGCCAACGATCAACGACCTCGTCGTGAAGAACTCAACAGGCCCTGGCGTGCTTCTCTGGAAGGGCGGAATCCAAGGCAGTTACTGGGACATAGAGGGTAATGGCGCCAATGGGGTCGATATCAGGGAGTTCCATCCCGATCTCTTCCTCGTCCTGAGCAAGAATAACACGGGCCATGGAGTCTCAATCAGGGACTCCAGTAATGTCGAGCTGGAGCAGGTTCACACGTTCAGGAACGGACTCGGTGCGATTTCAGAGTCACTTGGCTCCGGAATATACTTCCATGAGTCAAACGATGTCAGTAGCTCCGGAAAGAACGTCAGTTGCATCGCATGCTCTTCCACAGAGGACCAATTCGGAATAGTTGTCAGGGACAGTGTGGATCTCCAGCTTTCCGCAATAGAGATCAGGGATCCGGCCAATGGTCCTGCCTTGGACATCGACAATAGCGGGCTCACTCACGAGGGAACCATCCTAGTGAATGACATCGCAATAAACACAAACTCGACATCTTACGCAGTCGACATAGAAAATGCCGACGCGTCGATAGAACTAATGGATCTGAATGGGGATAATGAAGGATTGTCTTGGAGCTCTGCCGGAGACTCCCCGTCATTCATGAACTTCAGCGTTATCAGGGGCGGACAGAATCACTGCTTCGATATTTCCGAGCACCCAGAACTCCTAGTTAGCAACGTTTCAATGGCTTGTCCGGGATCATCGCCCACAGTCGCTAACAGCATCGTCAACTTCACCGACTCTTCTTTCATCCCCGGTGTAGGGATGGCCGATTCATTCCACACGGTGGAGAACAGCCACATCCGTTGGATATCATCTTCACAAATGGGAATGCCCAGCTCATCGCAGTCGAGCAACATCATCGACATAATGTGGAGGCTGGAAGTCAGCGTGGTGAATCAGCACCATAGAAACATCCCACTCGCAGACGTCAACATCACATTCGACAACTACAACCAAGAGCACCTGGAGAAGCTACCGTACTCCGGACGCGAGGTCATGGGGCCATTCATCGGTCAGCGATGGACGCCATTGCAGGGATGGTCCGAAAACAACACTGCATACACCGGATGTGACTATGATGGGGTGCACAACGACTCCAGCCCAATCATCGTCGATGGGGACGTAAACGTTGAATGTCTACTTGAAATCTCAAATCAGCCCCCATTCATCATCTGGTCCTCCCCCGAGGCAGACGGCGTCTATGCCAGTGGTTCAGCGGTCATCTTCGATGCCAACGAGTCATGGGATCTCGATAACGATCAACTTTCGTTCAGCTGGGCCAGCAGCATTGACGGAGACATTGTCTCCTCATGCTTTAGCGGGGCTAGCCAGGGCAACAACTCGTGGATCTCGGTAAACGACCCACTCCAGTCCAACGAGGGCTGCCTGTCGGACGGATCACACCAGATCACTCTACAAGTATGCGATTCGGAGGGGCACTGTACCACCGAGTCACGCCAAATAGAGCTGACAAACCTCCCTCCAGTGATGTCCGTTGGAACGTCCCCAAGCATATCCTCTTGGGGCACTTTGTACCTCGGTAAGACTGCGAATGTGACAGTATTCCTAGGGGGAACCTATGATCCAGAGGGAGATGTTCTGACCTGCTGGATAGAAGCCTCGTACGAGGGAGGGGACGGAACCCCACCAGAAACATCCCCGGGGTGCCCAGACCAGATCATCCGCTCTTTCCCGGGCGCGCCAAACCAATTCTCAGTAACAGTGTACGCTTCCGACTCGATCAACCCCGCTGTATCGTGGGTCTTCGATGTAGAGCTATTCAACGAACTACCAACTGCTGACATGGAAATAATGAGGTCTGGAAATACCTCAGCCGACACCATCTCAATTGACGGGTCAATGACCTTCGATCCAGAGGGGGACGACATAAAGTTCGAGTTCTGGAGCGACCAAGACGGCTTGCTGCACTCGGGAGTATATCCAGCAGAGCCGATCGAGTGGACTGGAACCCTATCCAAGGGAGCGCACACCATGACCATGTACGCAAGTGACGTTCTGCCAGGGCACTCGGGACAATGGACCAACGCGGAGGAATTCCTCCAGGTCAGCAACTCCCAGCCAGTCGCGATAATAGCATCCCCTGAGGATGGTGTTCTCACTGACTCTGGCACCATCATCCAGTTCAAGTCAGTAGGCTCCGGGGACTGGGACTTGGCATGCGACGATCTCCCTGAAAACGGCAGTGGCCTTGTCTGCAACCCACTAACTTCTGTGAGCACGGACCTCGTTAGCGTCCTATGGGAGAGCGACATCATGAGCGAGCCACTTGGGAGCGGGTGGTCAATCGAGGTAAGGCTCCCAGAGGGAGTCCACCAAGTCACGCTAACAGTCGATGACGGAGCAGGTCCAGCGGTAACGGACGAGATCATGGTCAGGGTCGACGAAGCGGCTCCGATCCTCATCCTGGACTCACCAGTTCCTGATGCAGTGGTTCTTTCGAACCTCCCAGTCCTGTTCGACTTCCGGCAGTCTTTCGACCCCGATGGGGACGAGTTCACCGTCTCGGTATTCTCTGACTTGGAGGTGGAACCAATCCTGGATTCGAAGACGATTGACTTCTGGTACAACGACTACCTTGCAGCAGGTCTGCACAACCTGACATTCCAACTGACGGATAATCAGGGGATGGTGAGGACCCATGTCCAGAAGATCACGGTATTGGAGACTGGCCCAGTGGCCAAGATTTCCGGGCTACTGGAGGGACAGTACATTCCTCCGGGAGAGGCAATCCTACTGGATGGCTCGGAATCGTTCGATTACGATGGCGACATCACCCTATACCAGTGGCTGATAGACGGGGCACTCATAGGAGACAAGGAGTCACTCTCGGTCAACCTGATGCCCGGACCAGTAAAGATAGACCTAATGGTCCGTGACTCAAGAGGTGACCAGTCCATCGTTTCGATCAACCTGACAGTGGGGGCATCCTCTCCTCAGCTCAGTGATCTGAATGTCGTCCCAGGGGTATTGATAGACGGTGAACCAACTCCAATCAGAATCACGGCAGTCCTGGTCGACCCTGACGGCACCACCTCCTCGGTGGGGGGTGAGATACTGGCTGGGGGGGTATCCAAAGGATTCCAGATGAGGGACGATGGACAACTCGGCGATACTACTGCCGATGACGGAATTTGGACCTATGAGACGACATTGGAGGTCACCGGCTCGGGCTCCGCGAGAATAGAGGTATGGGCCCTCGACGGGGATGCCGTCAGCCCGGTCATGGTGGTTATCGTCCCAGTCGCGTCTGAGGAGTCGACGAGCTTCTTGGACTGGATGCTGGGAAGCGGCCTGCCTTTCCTATTCGCAGCGATAACCATCATGGTGGTATGGGGGATGTTCTACTCAGCCAACCGTCGCAAGACGCTCCAGGACGATCTCGACATGATTGAGTCGTGGTCCGCATTCGACACCAGGGAACTGGATGACGAGCCGGACACAGGCAATCAGGAATAGTCAGAGGCCCATTCGTCCCACACCAGGAAGTAGAGGTCGGTGTGGGCATTCGTCTGCATAACCACGGAGTCACCCGCAGAGAGGAGGCCATTCCCATCGTTGTCGAACACCGTGACAGACGTCCCGTCCTCGAAGGTCATTGTTGTGGTGGCCATTCCCATGCTGCCTATGAGCGACCCATCCTCGGAGTAGATCTCTAGAGTCAGTTCCCCCATGTCCACCTCGTTCCAGTGCCATTCGTGGACCTCGGTCAGTATGCTAATGCCGGACTCATCAGAAGGATCCGGACCCCCTTCCTCCCACCATCCATCAGGCCGGACGAATGTGGGGGATTGTGAGTCGATTTCCCCACTCCAGGCCACCCTGTCCCCGGATGGCGAAATTATTGAATTGTCGAAAGACAACTGTTCCCCTGACGAATAGGTGGTGGTGACAATCACGTATGTCGTTCCCGATTCCAAATCCCAGTGTATTGAGGACCCCCAGTCCCCACCTCCAACTTCCCAGTCGTCTTGGGAGGCGATGGCATTCTGGCCCGGTGTATCGGGATTGAAACTTGTCTCGTACAGATACAGGTACCCATCGTCAGTTTGGGATGAGTTGATGATGTGCCTTCCATCTTCAGAGGCAACGAACTCATACTCCTCGTAGCCTGTCTCTTCGTACCCCTCGTAGAATGTGTTCTCCATGTTTGGGGTACCTTCGTCAGAGCCATTTTCATAGGGGAACGCCAGAACGACCCCCCCATCGACCATCTCGTAGCGAATCCTCTCAATCATCCCCCAACCGAAGTCGATCTCAATGAGCGTCTCGTTTGCGGCCCACTCCCCATTGGGGAACTCGCAAGCCTCCTCGACGGTATTCCAAGTCCCGCCGTACTCACTGCAGTCAGATTGCGTGGCCTCCCGGTCGCCGAAGTTCAGGGCGCCAGCGCTGGTGAAGTCTAGGTAGAAACCGTCGGGGTTGTTCCATTTATTGCTGGACAGGGCCGACTCCGAAGATGGGACGGGGTCGAAAGTCCCGTTCCACTCTATGACGTCCCCACACCACTCAGGCTCGGGCATCGCATCGACCTCCTCCTGGACGTCATCATTGCTATCTGGGCCCAGGGGGGTGCTGTCTTCAGCGAAGAAAGAGTCCCTACAGTCCCAGATGGACTCCTCTCCCTCATCAGTCCCATCACCACCTCCTGTCTGTTCGGTGTATGGGTATGCCGAGACAAGATGACCGTCTGAGTTGAGCCCATATCTATCGCACGAGTCCCCCCAGTCTTCGGATTCCGAACAGTAGTACAGGTCCGAGGCCGTGTTGTCGGAATCCTCAGTCATCCACTCGCAGGTCTGCGTCAGTACGTCGTAAGTCCCTCCGTTGTGCGAGCATTCCTCGGAAGTGACATCGAGTAGGTAGTAGGTGAAGGATGAAGATCCAACATCAATCTCGACTACGACCTCCTTCCAGTCCCCGGTCTGCGGGTCCTCGATGTAGGTAACTATCCCCCAGCGAGTGTCGAAAAGCGGCCCTGAGCTGGTGAAGCTCCCATTCTCCGGATCTTCATCGACCAGCTGCCCACAGAAGTCAGGGAGTTCCACGCCCCCATACAGGACCTCATTGACGGACTCCACGCTATCGTCATCGAGGGAGTCCAGATTGACCATCTCGATGTAGCATTCCCAAACCTGGATATAAACAGGCCCAGTTTCCGTGGTTTCTGGATCCATCCATTCTATGGTAGCTGGTAGCCGGGTGGGGTTGTCTGCCTCTGACGGAGAGTTAGACGCCCCTTCTGCCAGGCTCAGGGTGTAATCGGTCCAATCCATGGCTGCCGATAGCGATACCAGGCTCGCCGATCCAGCGGTTAGGGTCGCGGTAAGGAAGGTACCTCCAGGTGCACTCACCGTGGCAGTCTGGTAGGGAGACCCAGAGTCTGCCATTGCGACGTCCCACTCTGACCCCGGGGGGATCTCAAGCCCCAGTAGATCGACGTAGAGCTGCCAGGGCGGCACGTGGTCCCCCACATCAAACTCCATCTCAAATCCCATCCGAAGCATGGTCATGTCGATTATATCGAATTCTGGTAGTGAATCATCAGCGTAGTTCCTGCTTTGGAAGCAGTCAATCTCTGACTGGTGGTGGCACACAGTCGCGACCCCCCCTCTTTCCGTAGCTGAATAAATCAAGTCCCCTCCAATGGTCATGAGCATTCTAGGCCCGTCAACATCGGAGAAAACCTCCATGGTCTTCTCGACGTATTCTGTAGTAGTCAGGTATTCTCCAGTAAGAATCAGCGGGTAGTCCATCTCCTCCCCGTTCTTGTACGAGTTAAGGGCGTCAGAGATGCCCATCAGAGCTGAGTCGATCTGCGGACCGGATGCTGCGAAAACGCAACTCCCGTCGTTGATTAGGGCCTCTGGGTCGAAGTTCACTGCTGATGGGGATGTGCACCCCTCGAAGGTTTCTACCACCTCGTACTCACATGAGCGATCGTTCGTATTGGCATTCTCGTCGAAGTTCAGGGCATCTTCGTCCGTGCACCCCTCGATGATTTCAGTTCCCGTGCCTTCGATGGAGAGGCAGCCCGGCATCAGCAATATTGAGAACAGCAGAACCGCTGCAATCTTCGTTTTGGTCATGGTTGAATGAATGTGCCGAGGGCGATAAGGGTATTCCCTGCTTCCTCGACAACCGTCTTGGTTCACAACATCCGCGAATTAGCCTACTCCGGACCCCAGGGGGTAATTTGCTGAGTTAGTCCTAGTCTGTGAGTGAAAAGGAATCGGAGGTTCAGCAGCCCGTCCCCCCACGTGTTGATCTCAGCTTCGCCTACCCTGGGCCGGTACGGGACGCTGACCTCAACGGTCTTCTTCTTGCCGAGATATCTGCGGGCCCTTATCTTGAATTCCTGTGATAGTGGCATCCCGTCGTGCTTGGGGCGAACTCGCTCGTCCTCGAAAATCGACTTGCGGAATACCCACATGCCACTCTGAGAGTCGTGCACTCCGTACCAGTACAGGACAGTCGCCGTGGTTGAGAGCACCCAGTTTCCGAAGCCGTGCAGTCCGGGCATTGCGCCCTCCTCGGCCCTACGTAGCCTGTCGCAGGTTATCCACTCCAGATCTTCTTCCAGTAGCTTCCTCACCAGATTGGGAACCTCCTCCCCAGGGTACGTGCAATCGGCATCCATCGTGACTATCACATCACCCGGTGCCATGGCGAAACCAGTCTTGTATGCCCTTCCGTAGCCCTTGCGTGGCTCAATGTAGACAGTCGCACCCTCGCCCTCAGCAAGCTCCCTCGTCCGATCAGTGGAGTTTCCGTCCACAATCAGGAAGTCGATTTTCTCGCACCAGCCGTCATTGGGGACCGAGCGAATCGTATCCACTATGGCCTCCTCCTCGTTCCTTGTTGGTATCACGACTGTTACGTGCACGGGCAGGGTTTCGGACATTCTATCAGAACGCCCACCCGTTAACACGTTTTGAACAATGCGAATCCCTGCCCTGTGTACGCGCTCTTGAAATGCAGTCGCTGAGCCCGGAATATCGAAAACCATGCACATAGCCATGCTGTCAGCCGAATTTCCACCCAGGTGGGGGGGAATGGGGTCAACCGTTTTCCACTTGTCAGCATCACTGGTCGGGAGAGGGCACAGGGTCACTGTCATCACGAGGTCAGGAGGGGGCGACCCACCTCCTCAGGAAGGTGTGAACGTGATCACGGTCGGATGGGCCAAGATTCCAATGGAATTCACCCGATCATACGGAAGGAGCGCACTCAGGGAATTGGAGAAACTGAATGATAGCGACCCAGTGGACGTTGTCCACCTACACTGTCCTATGATTTCGTGGTCTGAGTCACAGTTCCGAAGATGTTGCGAGAAAGTCGCCCCGGTGGTGTCCTCCTTGCACGGCTCATGGCTCGGTGAGCGTGACGGGCTCATTGCAGCTAACAAGGCGAGAGAGGCCGCAGTCTGGGCCAACCCAAACGACCTCGCAATACTCCTAACCGCAGGTCGCTATGCTAGGTTTGAGAGAGCCGCTATCCGTGAATCTAGTATCTGCGTGGCGAACTCACATGCCACCAAGGCCGACTTCGAAGAAAGATACAGGCCACCGGAGTCATGGAGCTGCGAAGTAATCCACTGGGGAGTGGACACAAGTATGTTCCACCCTATGGACGGAGAAGACCCGGGCCAATTAGCCGAATACAACGAAAACAGACTCAGATACGGTGCTAGTGAGGACGACTCAAAGCTGATTCTCGCAGTAGGCCGACTCGCAGCTAGGAAGGGCTTCGGTACCCTCTTGAGGGGTTTTGCCAGGTTGCAGGAAAAAGCTCCCGAGTCAAGCCTGGTGATCGTGGGAAGGGGGCATCTCAGGAGAAGGCTGCAGAGGCAGGCCGCGCGACTTGGCATAGGCGACAAGGTAACCATAGAGCCGGGCATGCCGTTCGAGAGGCTCGCATCCCTATTCAGATCTGCAGACTTAGTCGTCTACCCCTCATTCTACGAGGGCCAAGGATTGATCCCACTGGAAGCAATGGCCTCAGGAACCCCCGTGGTAACCGTCGATGACGGGCCTCTCCCTGAAATGGTCGACACGACGGTGGGCGCACTTTTCTCCATGGGGGACATAGACTCAATGTCCGACTCCATGGAATCGGAGTTGCGTGACGACGTCGCTCGTAGGAAGAAGGGTGAATTGGGCCGCGAGAGGGTAATGGCCTCATTCACCTATGAGGGCAATGCAGAATCATTCGAGAGTGTGTATTCTCGTGTTGTTTCCTGAATTATCATGAGAAAATCCCCAAATCAGGAATAATTTCGCCGGCGAACCATTGATGGGTCGGAGCCACCTCGCACACACAGAGGGGCATGTCGCAGAAAGCCGGATTCAGTAGCGTGAGTTCAAGCACGCTGGCCAACATCTCAATCATCTTGCTCGTAGGGGTCCTCGCTATCGTTCACCTGAAGGCAGTGATACAGCCACTTGTTGTCGCCACTCTGATATTTTTCCTGATAAGACCCCCAGCACAATGGCTCGAAGAGCGAATCGGCGGGCATCCCCTGGTTGCATACGGCGTACTAGTCTCTATGGTAATGGGATTCTTGTTCTTCGCTTCAAACTCGATGTACGAGAACATGCAGAACTTCACTAATGAGGCACCCGAGTTGGAACAGTCCCTCCAGTTGAAGATTGCATGGCTTGAGGATCTCTCCATCTTCGGGTACCACATGGACACCTCTGCACTGACCGGCTTGATCACCATAGAGACTGTGAACTCCTACGCTGCTGACTTCGTTGGAACTCTGGCTGGATTCACTACCAGCTTCGTTACCGTCCTCATCTTCCTACTATTCATCATACTGGAGGCCGAGACACTGCCAAAGAGGATCAAGGCAGCATACCCCGATGATGTAGATAGGATAATGACAGTAGCTGCAGGTTCCGGTGAGGGAATCAACACATATGTCGTCACTAGGGCAACTGTAGCCTTCGGTCAAGCCATCGTCGCTGCAATCGTCCTCTCAGCAATGGATATCCCATTCGTCTTCCTTTGGGCATCAATCACATTCCTGATGGACTTCATCCCATATGTCGGGGCACTGCTGTCAATTATTCCGCCAATCCTGCTGGGACTCATTGTTCTGCCATCAACAACATCCCTTCTTCTGATAGCACTCCTGGTGGCCAACCAGCAGGTCTGGGGCGGGGTAATCGAGCCACAACTGGCGGGGCAGAGGCTCGATATGTCGCCAATCGTCCTACTCCTGCTTGTTGCTTTCTGGGGCTGGGCCTGGGGTATTATGGGGATGGTTCTAGGGGTCCCTCTAGCTGTTATCATGAAGATAGGCCTGGAGAGTGACGACAGGACTCGCCCAATTGCCATGATGCTATCCCGTGATCCGTCACTGGATTAGTGAAGCCCGTCAATCTTCAAGGAACACAGCCAGAACCCCATCGGCAGAGATGCGGACCACGCCCCCCTTCCCTTGGTTGCTAAGGCCCCTCGTAGAAAACTCAAGGGCCTCATCCTTGATTTCCCACTTAGAACCACTGATGCTAACTCTATTACATGATGTCAGGGCAAAAACCGAGAAAATCCCACCGTCCTCGATAATGACTTCCATGCAATCCATCGATGGGTGGAACCTGTGAGTTACTCCAGACTCATGGTGAAACCTCACCATACTTCCACCGGGCGATTCGGCCATTGATCCGATAGCTCCAAGCTGATGGCCAAATGACCCTCCCTCGATGCCAAGCACATCTATTTCCTCGACCCCCCTTTCTATGACAAAACTGAGGGCCTTCGAGAGGTCGCTACTGTCCGAATCAGAGATCTCCCTAATCGAACCATCCCAGTACTCAGTGTCGACCGAGTCCACGTCTCCAATCACCTCATGAACCTCGTATCCAGCATCCCTGGCCTTGTCCGCACCGCCATCCACCCCGAAGAGTGGAGAACCCTCAATTCCCACTCTTTCGATGACTTTGGTACTGGGGGCATCTCCATTGCACCAGAGCACCACTCTCATCCAATCACCGTTTACGGGCAGTAATCTTCCCGTCGACAACAAGGTCAACATCCTCTAGCTCGACCGAGGGCTTACTCATAACTCCCCTGAGCTGGAAGCCGACCGATGCCGTCCCCCCTAGTGCGCTATTGTCCCCGATTGCAATGTAGGCAGAGCCCCTGACAACCTGATCCTCAAGTTGATTGCCCGAAATGTGTGATCTTGGATTCATGCCGAATCCGAATTCGGCTATGGTGCCCACCCTCTCAATGAGGGAGGATCTCACCCGGGATCTCGCTTCGTCCATCACTCTCGTGATTTCCTCCGATTCCTCGCCACCCGAAGTACCAATCACGACACCGTCCTCGATCAGAAGGGTCAATGGCTCTTCCAGCCTATGCCCCTCCCATGAGCCATCAATCACAACCTTTCCATTCGCGGTGCCCTCCTTTGGGAGTACGAAGACCTTTCCAGCAGGAAGATTAGTAATTTGACCAGGCCGATTACAGATGCCACTGTCCTCCAAAACCCATCTGGCTCCAGTCCTGAAGCTAAGGTCAGTTCCCCCTGGTGACCTAACAACAACGGAGGTCCTCTTCCTGAGAAGTGGATTCAGTCCGGAGATTTCCTTCTTCATAGCCCCATAGTCGGCAGTCATCCCTCCCTTCGACAGAATTTCTGTTGTGATGCCGGGCATAGAAGCAATTCTCGCATTCACCCTAGTGGCATTTCTTCTTGCTCTTGTATGAGTCAACGATGTTTTTGTTGCTAGGAGGACGACATCCTGCTGCCTCATCAGATCAGCCACAGGGGAAGGCGGCTCCATCCCCTTCTTGTGAGAAGGCGGCATCATCATCAATAGAATTCTGTCAGTCACTTCGGCTGTAGCCTCATAGAGCGCCCTTCCAACTTCTGAGGTCTCTGGGTCAGTAACTACCAGAACATGCTCTGAGGGCCTGATTTGCATACAGGTTCTGACTACTGATCTGGCAGCTGTCAGCATCGCCTCCGACAAGTCATCGGATGGTTCCTCAGTAATTTCTGGCTCCTCCGGCATAGCCTTCCCCCTCCTCTCGGAGCAGGTCGTTATTCAAGGACACTGCGAATTGTCAAATCTTCTCACCAAGGCAGTCATAGGTGAATATGGGCTGCGAAGGCCGATGGAAGGGGTTCGTGCTGTAAGGCTGGTCAGCATTATCGCTGTAGCGTCGATACTATCTGGAATTTGGATGCTCAATGAGCCAATAGACGATTTCTCGGAAGAAAATAAAGTAGCGTCATTGGAACTAGCCGATGCCTTTGCTGACGATTCAGGGCAACCAGAATCAGGGAGTGAAAGCGAGGACAAGGCAACAGACTCAAGCGACCTGCCGAGAAATCTGATTTTCGGAGGTGCAGGGGCCCTTGGCTCACTAGTGGTCGGCTCGATAATGCTGGAGTTTGTGAAGGTCGCAGTTCTAGTTGGCCTCATCTCCCCAATGTTGGCCAGAATGAAGAGCAATAGTGAGGACATGCTCACTAGGGGTAGAATACTAGGATATTTGGAGGCCAATGCGGGAATTCACTTTTCCGCGCTTAGAGACGCATTAGGACTCGCAAACGGGGTGACCTCATATCACCTCAATACGCTGGAGTCCACCGGGCAGATAATTTCGTGGAGGGATGGTAAACTACGTCGTTATTCTGTTTCTACACTATCCAAGGAAGAAGTCGGCCGCATCAAGAACCCAATTGCCGGGACTAGGCTAGCTATCCTGGAGGTATTGGCAGACTCAGGTTCTGTGGGTTTGTCGGGCTCAGAGATTAGAAAGAGGATGAAAATCTCAAGACAACTCCTGAGTCACCACCTCTCAGAGCTTAGGAATGGCGAAATCGTCGAAGCAGCTTCTCAGAAGAAGAGGCCTAATTGGAGGATTTCGGACAAGGGGATGGCAGCCCTGATCGCCTCAAGGGAAGTCTCCAGGAAAGAAGCCGCGGCTTAATTTTCTGTCACTTTTGGTGAAAATTGAGAGCTTTCGCCAGTCCTCTTCAAGTACTATGCCGAATCGCCGGGGCCCAATGGCACAAGGAACAGTGAAGTGGTTCAATCAGACAAAGGGGTTCGGTTTTATCGAGCAAGAGAGCGGAGACGATCTATTCGTCCACAAGACCGAGGTCGAGGGAACTATCCGAGACGGGGACTCAGTGGAATTCGAGGTTGGCGAGGGTCCAAAGGGACCAAACGCAGTCAACGTCCGAAAGACCGAGTAAGACCGATTTCGTTTTTTTCGACGATGAAGCAGCGGTGACGCAAGAAACCAAGCTGCTTAAGTCCGAGATTCTGATGATAACGTCTTGATGGACCAGAACTTGGATCTACAGATCGCCGCCCTGATCTTCCTAGGCGGCACGCAGAGCCTCGTCTCCGGCGATGATCACGGAGGCGTTGAAACAATGAGCGATGAGGGGGAGGTAGAGGCAGAACCAGGAAACACCGCCACACCGAATCCGATTACGATTCCGAACGCAATATTTCTTCCGCCCCCGATCTCGGGTTTTCACATGGCATGAGGCATATCTATTGTCCAACCAATTTACCAGTCTCTTGATATGCGGAACTGCATTCCGTAAACCATGAACACAGGCAAGAAGGCTGCTTTCCTAGTGCTGCTGATGATGCTGAGCTCCGGTTGCTTGGGGGCAATTGAAGATGTCATTGACGATACGGTGGAGATATTGGAGGGGGAATATCCCCAGCTAGATCTTCCAATCAGGGAACGGACTAATCCTATTCTACAGGATTACAACCAGTGTTCTGAGCTTCTGGATGATCTGAGATCAGCTCTGTACCAGGAGATGTTGGTAAATCTGGATCAAGAATCATACTGGCACTGGGCTTCCCCGGTCTGGCGTGGAGGAGGAGCCTGGCTTGCGGAAGACGTCGCAATGATGGATGGCGCAGCCGAGGCCACAGACGATTTCGGTGCCGCCAATACTGGAGGATCAGCCGAAAGCGACTCAGGTCGCGAGGGCGAGTTCTCTGGAACCAACAACCAGGAATCAGGGGTTGACGAAGCCGACTTCCTCAAGACCGATGGCTATCACATCTACATGCTAAACGGAGATCAACTGGTAATCATGGGGGTCCCAGAATTCGGGAATCTGACACTAGAATCGAACATCTCAATCGAAGGAGCCCCAATACAGATGATGCTGGAGGGCGACAGACTGGTCATATCTTCTGCAATCAACTATTGGCAATTGCCGGAGGACAGCCCCCTGAGGCCGCTCATATCCCAGGAGGTCACGGTCACCTACGGGGATGGTGAAGGAGAGTCCTACACCTATGTCCAGGCTCAGAACCTAGTCAAGTACACCGTAGTTGACATTAGCGACAGAGAAGCCCCTTCGATAGACAGGGAGATCTACATCGAAGGAAACTACCACACTGCTAGGCTTGTGGACGGAACAGTCCGTTCAGTCACACACCTCTCGACCTACATAGAGGGAATCAGGCACTGGGTCCCTCTACCTGATGGTTACTGGAGTGAGGATGACCTTGACAAGAGGTTGGACATGTGGAACCAGAGCATGCTAGAAACGATAGCTCACAATTCTGAAATCATCTCAGATCTTACTCTGGATGACCTTGCCCCACACATGTACGAGATGACGTCCAGTGGGATTTTCGAGTTCCCCGTTAGTTCGGAGGGATGCTCCGAGTTCTCTGCTAGCTCAGACAGCGCGGGAAGGGGTTTTACGAGCATTATGACATTGGATCTATTCGGTCAGGATGTTGAGATGGAGGTGGACCACATCACTTCATCATGGGCTCATGTTTACGCCTCTCAGGACATGCTTATCCTAGCAGAACCTGCGAATGATTGGTGGTGGTTCTGGCGCAACACAGGCTTTGAGGATGCAACAAACATCCACGTCTTCGACATCGGCGCCCCTTCCGAGACCACCTATGTCGCATCAGGAAGAGTTGCGGGGACAGTTCAGGACCAGTTTTCTATCTCTGAGTACAACGGAGTGATCCGTGTAGCTACTACTGAGGACGCTTGGGGGCGCTGGTGGGTGGAAGGGACTGAGGAGTGGACTGGACCAACCAACAACGTGTTCACTCTAGAAGTCTCGAAGAGTTGTTCCTGCACTTCATACTTCACCTATGCCGGTGATACCATGTGCTCAACCAGTGAATGTATTGTTGACTCATCAGAATTAACTCATCTCGGCCATGTAGGGGATATTGCCCCCAATGAGCGAATCTGGAGCGCCCGTTTCGTTGGTGACAAGGCTTACCTTGTAACCTTCCGAAACATCGACCCTCTATGGGTTATCGAACTCTCAGATCCAACTAACCCAACTATCCTAGGAGAGTTGGAAGTTCCGGGAGTCTCGACTTACATCCACCCAGTAGATGAAGACACTTTACTTACAATCGGAATTGGACCTGGTGAGGATGGACTAGGCTTGGATTGGTCAATGACACAGATATCGCTCTTCGATGTTAGCGATCCAACCAATCCCACCCTAGCTGACTCCCTTCCACTATCTCCTGCTTATACAGATGAAAATTGTGAGGATGTTCGAAACTGTGGCTGGTCATGGTCATACTCAGAGGCAACCTACGAGCACAAGGCATTCACCTACTGGGCCCCCGAGGGACTACTAGCAGTCCCCCTATCCACATACAGGTACACCTACGACGAGGTCGAAGTGGACGGCAGAGTTTACCACTACTCGGGATACGAGTTTGTATCCACTCTGGAGCTGATAGATGTGGATGTCGAGAATGGTACACTTAGTAACCATGGCATGGTAGATCACTCCCCATTCTACAATGAAGATGGCTTGTCCGGATGGTGGGCAGGATCCTCTAGCATTAGGAGATCCATCTTCATGGGCGATTACATCTACGCATTCTCTACAGCAGGGGTCACCGTCCATAGGACAGAAGACATGACTCCCATGGTCGAACTCGAGATTCCAGGATACGAACCTCTAGAGGCATACTATTACGAGACAGAGGGGGAGGACGACTCAGAAAGCTCTGTGGATCCCGGAGAGGGCGATGGCGAGGCTTCATCAGAAGAAAGCGAAGCTCATCCTTGCAACGAAGCCGATGCGGAAAACTGTGAGGATTAGAACAGCCCACTAGCTGATTAACCGAATCTAATTGCCCTGCCAACAGAGCCTGAAGGGGCAATTGGTAATCCCCTTAGAGGGCCACCAAGCTCCCGCTTGTGGACCACCACCCCATCAACGATGGTGTAGATGGGCCATCCAGTGAGCTCCATCCCCGCATAAGGTGTCCATCCAACCCTTGTCCAGGTATCCGCATCAGTAATTATTCGGCGGGCATTCAAATCGACAAGAGTCATATCCCCGTCATACCCCTCAGTCAGCGACCCCTTGTTCAGCATACCGTAAACCCTAGCAGGGCCTTCGCACATCCATCGAACCACATCTGCGACACTACACATACCATTCATCGCGTGAGTCAGCATTAGTGGGAGTGAGGTTTCAACCCCCGGCATTCCCGCTGGGGCCTTTGGAAAACCCAGAGACTTAGAATCCAAGGTGTGTGGCGCATGGTCGGTGACTATGCAATCGATGGTCCCGTCCTTCAGCCTCTTCCACAGAGTATCTTTGTCCTCTGTATAACGAATCGGTGGATTCATCAGAACACGTACCCCTAGTTCTTCGACATCATCCTGATCGAAAGTCAGATGCTGAGTACATACCTCGGTTGTGATCAGTTCACCTTTGTTTCCCGACAACCAATCCGCCTCTTTCCCGCTAGTCATGTGGACGATGTGTAGACGATGATCATGATCCCTCGCAAGAGCTGCGGCCCTCTTTGTTGCCAAGAATGCGCACTCCACGTCTCTGCATTCGGCATGGGACGCAATGTCAGTTCGATGACCAAACTCTGTCATGCGTTGCTGAAGGCGAACCTCGTCCTCTGCATGGGTTGCAATAATCCCTCCCGTATTGGCGAAAATATCCTCTAGGTGTTCCTGCTCATGGACGAGCAAATCCCCTGTACTGCTTCCCATGAATATCTTGATTCCACAAACACCATCCATACCTTCCACGCTTTGCAAATCACTGATGTTATCTTTGGTTGCACCAATGAAAAAACCATGATGGGAAACCGCCTTCCTTCCAGCAAGTGCTATTTTATTCTCAAGCGTCAATCTATCTGTTGCATTGGGAATATTGTTAGGCATGTCAAGAAATGCAGTCACTCCACCTGCGGCAGCAGCCCTGCTCCCGCTCTCGAGGTCCTCCTTCTCCGGTTGCCCGGGCTCTCTGAAGTGGACATGAGGGTCAATAGCACCAGGGAGCAGGTGCAAGCCTTCGCCGTCAATCACCGTCTCCCTTGCAACTGGCTCTAGACCACCTCCGGGACAAACCGCTGAAATAATTCCATCAGTAACGCGAAGGTCGCCCACAACCTCCCGACCAGCGAGAACCATTGTCGATCCACGAATCAATAGGTTGCCGGACACCACACCACCAGCCCTCCGGGGGAAAGGGCGACTCATCACCATTCTGATTGAAACAGACTGGAAGGTGCTAATGTGGTTGTGTTCATATATTCCCGTTCCGCCCCGAATGCAACGGGTTGGAGTAGTCAGGTTATCTCGTCGGGCTCATAACCCGGAGATCGGTGGTTCAAATCCACCACCCGTTACCAAAAAATTAAACAAAACTGAAAGTGAACAAACGTTACACTGAGTGACATTTGATACAAAACAGCACTTTCAATAATTACCTGCACCCCTTCGTTTGTTCATATACTGCCGAGAATTAGCAATGGGCATACAGGTGAGCAGATGAGCGATACAACCGCAAGTGAGAAGGTAGATGACGAGGAGATAATGATTGAAGTGGACGAGCCGGGGGCGACAGTAGAGGACTTACCAGGCGTAGGTCCAGCGACAGCTGAGAAACTCAGAGACGCAGGCTTCGACGATCTACTTGCAATAGCGGTGATGAGTCCATCAGAGCTGGGAGAACAGGCTGAGCTAGGTGAGGCAGTATCAGCCAAGATAATCGCAGGAGCGAAGAAGCTAGCAAACATTGGTGGATTCATCAGTGGTGTAGCTCTTCTCGAGAAGAGAAGCCAGGTGTTGAAGCTAACATCAGGTACATCGGCAATGGACGAACTCCTAGGGGGCGGATTTGAGACACAGGCGATAATTGAGGTGTATGGGGAATTCGGTAGTGGTAAGACCCAGATAGGTCACCAGTTAGCTGTAAATACCCTGCTTCCAGTTGAGCAAGGTGGAATCGGCGGAGAAGTATTCTACATAGATACCGAAGACACATTCAGGCCCGAGAGAATCACTCAGATGGCAGAGGCAGTCGGCATGGACCCTTCCGAAGCCCTAGAGCGTATCCACGTGGCAAGAGCGTACAACTCAGCCCATCAGATACTCCTGGTAGACGAGATCCAGAGGATGGGTAGGAGCGTAGATGTCAGACTAATAATAGTCGACTCTTTGACCAGTCACTTCAGGGCGGAGTACCTAGGCAGGGGGATGCTAGCAGCTAGGCAACAGAAGCTAAATCGCCACTTGAAGGACTTGAAGAAGCTGGCTGATATCAATAACGCCATAGTCCTCGTTACAAATCAAGTTCATTCCAAGCCCGATGCAATGTGGGGAGACCCCACGAAGCCAATAGGGGGCCACATACTGGCCCACGCAAGCACATTCCGCCTATATCTGAGGAAGTCTAAGGGGGGCCGGAGAATAGCCCGCCTAGTGGACAGTCCAAACCTGCCAGATGGAGAGGCGGTCTTCAACGTGACAACCGAGGGTCTGCGGGACTGATCACCCGCGGGCCCCGTGTCCGATGATCTATGCGAGCTCTTGCATGGCTATGCCAATCTCATCAATTAGTGGACTTAGGTGACTTTCACTGAATCCAAGGTTCAGATCTGCCGCTGAGAAAAGGTCAGGTAGTGATTTCGTGTTGCCCAGAGTCATGGCATTGGCATAGTTTTCCAGTGCCTTATCACTGTCTCTTCGGTGTGTCTGCCATAGTTGTAGTGAACCCAGCTGAGCTATTCCGTATTCGATGTAGTAGAATGGGGCGCCATACAGGTGCCCCTGCACTTGCCAGGAAACATCCCTGAAACCATCTGCACCAGACCAATCCATCTGGGAACCGAACCTCTCTCGAATCGTGATCCAAGCATCTCTTCTTTCGTCTCTGGAATGTTGTGGGTTGGCATACACCCAGTGCTGGAATGAGTCGATAGTGGCAATCCATGGAAGTAGGAATATCACTCCTTCGAGATGCGCTCGCCTAGCTCTGTTTGCATCTCCGCCCTCGTAGAAAATATCCCATTCAGGCTGAGTCAGGAGTTCCATTGACATCGATGCTACTTCTGCGAATTCTATCGGGTAGTCACGCTCATCTATCAATTCAAGGTGACCACAGTAAAGTGAGTGGAAGGCATGTCCAGCTTCGTGAATCATTGTTTCCAGATCTCCCTGTAGTCCTGCAGCGTTCATGAAGATGAACGGGACCCTGCTCTTCTCCAGGTAGTATTGGTAACCTCCCGGTGCCTTTCCTTTCCTGGTGTCTAGGTCCAATGTGTCCATCTCCACCAGTTTATCGAACATTGAGCCTAGGACGTCAGACATTCCGTGAAACATCACTGATAGCTTAGAGACCATTTCTTCAACGTCTTCGAAGGGCCTCAATGGCGGCCTGCCCTCTGTGTCTGGGCCGACCCCAGTCTTCTCGTTTACATCCCACGGTCTAAGCCTGTCAAGACCCAGTGAGGAGACTCTGGACTCATTTATTTCATGCAATAGTGGCATGCAGACCTTTTCTATGGAGTCATGGAATTCCATGCAGTCCTCCTTAGAGTAGTCAAATCTGTGCATTGCTCTGAACATGTAGTCAGTATAGCTCCCGAATCCCGCGTTTACCGCCATTTGGTGACGAATGGTAACCAACTCATCGAATATCTCCGAGAGTCTCTCTGAGTCTACTCCCCTCCTGTCAACCACGGCCTTCCAGGCACTCTCACGGATCTCCCGTTCGTTTGACTCCATGTACCCCCTCATTTGGGGCAGGGTCTTCTCTTCCCCTTCGAACATCACGGTCATCGCACCGTTTATTGTTTGAGCCTCGGTAACAAGCCTAGTCTGTTCCACCCCCAATGGAATATTCTCCTTCCGGAAAATCTCAATGTCATTCCTCATGCCTTTGATCATCAGGTCATATCGAGGAGGAAGATCGCCTACTGATTGATGACCGACAATCCTCTTATTCAGGGAATCTGAGAACTCTGAAAGCTTCGGACGAACATTTTCCACAAATTCCATGAATGAATCACGCTTCTCTTGACTCTCAGTATCACAAGTCATTCCGATATACAGGAGCGCCCCGGTTTCGGAAATGTGCTCAGCCAGATTGGACGTATCGCCAATCAGGTTTTCGAGGCATCCAGAACAACTCAGATCTCTATTTAGCAGCTCATTGACATAGGGCTCTATGTTGTTCCACTTGCTCGCATCGAAATCATCTGGGACAAAACTTCTGGATTTCATGAGCTGCCCTGCGGGAAACTTGGTTTTGATGTTGACCCTGAAATGTACAATTCACATATCCGCCATTGCTGCATGAAGTATGAAAAGCGACTCCATCTCGCTATTTTCCACTTCTTGCCCCCTATCAATAGCGCCAATTCTCTCCAATCCAGAGATTGTTGCTATCGGTCTGGTGGCTAGTAATCTTGCACCTAGGTGCTCTTGGATTCTAGTGGCCTCTTTGTCCGCATCATTGTATGTGCTACGGGGAATCGTCAAGTCTCCCAGCGACTCCCCCACATCGAAATCTGGGAGATGAACAATCCAGGCTCTCTTGTCGCCACTCGACAATCCGGACCTTTCTATCGCCAAGCTAATCTGGCGGGTGCCAGAAAGGATCCTCAGGAACTCAGCGGACACATCCCTAGCAATCATGGAATCCGAAACCTCCTTCTTCCTTGTCGAATACCAAACTGTCCAGAGATGCGATTCACTTCCAGCTGCTTCACCAGCTAGAACGAACCACCTATCATTGGGCCTCCATTCGTTAACCTTCGACACCACGACGGAAGGGTCTGTAACAGCTTCATCGAATTCAATGCACCAAGCAGGGAACCACGGCAGCATCTCTCTCCCTCATACTCTCTGTTGACCACCCAATTGAAGATACTACCGAGAGCGCCTCCTCATTGCACGACTAGCCGTTTGAACTAGATTATCAACAAGTTTAGGACTCCAGCCTCTGAGATCTGCTAGCATTGACTGGTCCCTTTCTGTCAATTCAGCAACATCGGAAGCCTCAGAGACGCCTAGTAGTGAGGACATTTCCCTTGCCCTGACTCTCCCCACGCCCCTCAATGCTACAAGTCCTAGGAGGTCCGTCTTGCACCCATATCTTACTCTCCTATGGACCTCGTCAATCGCCTCCACAAGAGTTCTGTGTGCGTCTCTCCCCATCAAGGACAGCTCATCATCATCAGCCACAATTTGCCTAGTCGAATACAGTAACCATTCTGCCAATTCAACACGGCTCCGGAGATCACCCGGTTGAACTCCCCATTCCGACTCTATTTTGCCAAAGCCATCTTCCTCCATCCAGGACTGAATAACCAGGGCTGCCTTCATTCTCCTATCATCCTCCATGTCAACGGCCTCTGCAAGAAACTCTCTTTCATGTCCATGCAGGGCTGCTTGAACCTTGTCAAAGTCATTTTTTCTAATCCAGAGAGGCATGAAATCCGGAGTACATGAAACAAGATGAAGGAGCCCCATGGGCGAGACCTGCCCAGACTCGTCTCTCCCAGTCAGGATCGACATTGCTCTTGAAGCGCCGTCTCGCAGAATTCTTCCAGAAAGGGGGTTCAGGTACAGTCTCGAAATTCTCTTTCCCAGTGGCGTTGCAGAATAGGCCATCGATGGGGACTCTGCCGAAATTTCTTCCTCGGGGTCAATTACACTGGCCTTTCTAAATCCAAAAATAGCCGGCCCCTTCCTCTTAGACTGGATATTCCTCCGAACTTCAACATGCCTTGTCAGCTCTATTCCAAGAGCATCAGCTGCAGAGTTTGCCCACGAAGGGGCTTCGTCCTCCCAGTCTTCTTCTGAAGGCTCGTCGGGCTGTTCTTCCATCATCCTAGCTGCTACCTTCTCCGATTCCCCTTCTCTGACAATCATGCCATTTTCTGCCAACCAATCAATAACATCGTCCAGCCTGCTAGCCAATGCCTCGGAATGCATCTGGGTCGCCAAGAAAGTCATTCCAAAAAAGCGCCCTAGCGAGTATCTATCGGAAATCCCTCCTGTTGCAATTATTGAAAGACAGTGACTCAGAAGTGCGGGGTCCTCCACCGCCCTCACTGCCATGGGACTGGCCAATTTTGAAACCACATCCTCCGGCTCCCCTCGTAGGTACAAGTCAACAATACGTTCCTCTTCTTGCCTATCTTTCGCGATTATCCAAGCATCACCATGCTTGTCGTATTTGGGCCTTCCAGCACGCCCCAGCATCTGCCTGACTTCCATAATGGGAAGTGGCATTGAAGCACTGGCTGCAGTATTCCATCTTCTGTAATCTCTTACTACAACTCTCCTGGCGGGCAAATTTACTCCCTGTGCTAGAGTGGGAGTTGCAACTATACAATTCAGTATCCCTCCCTTGAATGCATCCTCAATAGCACCCCTCTGGCTTGAAGTCAGCCCAGCATGATGGAATGCAACTCCTCCCTGCACCGAGTTTGATAGGGACTTTCCGACAGAAGATGACTCCTCGCCCCTATTGATTTTCGATGAAATGCCTTTCCACTTTGATACCAAATCATGATCATAGGGGCCATTATCTCCATCCAGTGACTTCAGTACATGTTCGGACAAATCTCGTGCCTCTTTCTGGGCCGATGCCCTCGAAGAAACAAATACCAGTAGTTGGCCATTAGAGGAAACCGTATCATCTAGAGCTGCTTGGAGAGATTTCGTCTTCTTCCCAACAAGCCCTCTTTCTGATGGCCATTTGTCCGGTTCGTCACCCTCTATCCTGTGTACTCTAATTTCCAAATTACTCATTACACCACAATGTAGGGAAACGGGGCGCCATTCGGACTTAACCAAATCAGCATCTAGCCATTTTGCTAGAGACTCAGCATTGCCAACAGTAGCTGAAAGAGCAATAATCTGTGCATCTGGCCTCTCATGTCTGATTCTTGAAAGAATAACCTCCAGGGTGGGTCCCCTGCTTGGGTCATTCAGCAAATGGAATTCATCTGATACCACTACGCCGATCCTTTCTAGGAGTTCCTCATTGGTCCTGAGCATCGAGTCCAATTTCTCGCTGGTGCAGACAATTATGTCCGCATCTGCAATCCCTATATTCTCACTGCTCCTATCGCCTATCGCAATCCCTACCTTCAATCCTACAGAATCTGCAATCTCCCGTAATTCACCTACCTTTTCCGACGCCAATGCCTTCAGTGGCACAATGTATAGCCCCCTGCTTCCAGAAAGATCGCCACTCAGTCGATGTAGCATAGTTAGGTATGCAACCAATGACTTACCACTAGCCGTGGGTATAGTTAGCATGAGATTCCTCCCCTCTAGAGCACTAGGGAGGGCCTCCATTTGTGGTGGAAATAGACTCTCTATTCCCCACTCATCCCTTAGGAAATCAACCAATCTCGAATCGAGACCAAGTTCCTCTAGGCCTCGCGCTACCCGTTCCACGCACTCTCTCTAGTTCGGCCGTTCTAAAGGATGCCGAGCATCAAGCCTAATTCCAACGATGATAAGCAGGATGTCCTTCCTTTACTGCTACGAAAAGCCCCTCGCCAGTAGCACACACTTTCTCATTGGATGACAACGTCATGCTGACCTGAGCCCGATCATCCTTGATTTCTGTAATTCGAGCTTGAATCAGCATTCTCTCCCCGTGAGGGGTTGGCCGTCGTAACTTGATACTGTAACTCGCTGTAACCGTGCAAGGAGGATTATCCATGCCGTTCCTTTCCATCAATGCAATTGCCGCTGCCCAGTTTCCATGGCAGTCTAGTAGGGTGCCAATGATCCCACCGTTAACCATGCCGGGGAACGCTTGGTGCTCATCGGATGTAGTGAACTCCATCTCCAATCCGTTTTCTGTTCTGAATGATCGAATTTGCAGTCCCCGGGGATTGGAAGGGCCACATCCGAAGCATATGCTACTCGGCGCGAACTCCTCTTGGACCGAGGCCCCTTCCCATTTACTCATGAGCACCCGAGGGGCCTTGGGGAATTGAATAATTCCCATTTTTCCCACGAGGTACCCTATTTATGTCGGACCGACTGGGCAGGGCGTTGTCCGAACCACATAGCGACTCATCTGACGAGACTCCCAAGCCAAGGCCCGAGTCCCTCACTCCTCGGTCCAAGAGGAGGAGATTCACTCCACTGAAGGTAGCAAATCAGATACCCAAGAGGAGGAGGAGAGAGATAGAGAGGGCATTGGAGGGCAGTTCGGGGACTCCCAAGAAATGGTCCAGACAGAGCGGCCCGAAGAATCACAATTTCATGAGGAAGAGGATTACTCCCGGCTCTATCAGGAGGATAGAATTCGACCTCCTTTCAGTAGAAATCGGTGAATCGTGGCCGACTCCAGTCACAGTGATCCATGGCTCTAGACCCGGGCCAGTCGTGACTCTCCTAGGGGCAGTCCACGGGAATGAACTGGTCGGCCCACTGGCACTAACTTACTTGACAGGGCCGAATTTTGTTGGCCCTGGGAAACCAATAGATCCAGAAGCAATGTCCGGTACTCTCAGAATTGTTCCCGTGGTGAATATGCCGGGATACCGCAGACAAAGCCGCTACATGCCAGATGGAAGAGACCTGAACAGAGCTTTCCCGGGCAAGCCAGAGAGCAATACCACGTTTAGGGTAGCTCACAAGATTTGGGATGAGGTCATCGTCGGTAGCGATTATATCATCGACTTGCACACCGCTGCATTTGGCAGAACAAACATGCCTCAAATTAGGGCCAATCTGGCCCATGCGTCTAGTAATAAAATCGCAAGGTCATTCGGAATAGAAGCAATACTGGATAACGTCGGTCCCAAGGGATCACTCAGGAGGCTGACAAACGAATCAGATATTGCCTGCATCACATTTGAGGGAGGCGGGCCGAATGAGTCGGATCCCGAGTCCGTGCAGATTTCCATCTATGGAATACTGAACGTCCTACGTGGACTGAGAATGATACCAGGTCACCCCAGTAGGCCAAGATTCCGCATATTGGCCTCCGGTTCAGTGTGGATTAGGTCTGATCAAGGTGGACTGCTCGATGTTCTGGCCCCTGCTGGAAGCTTCGTCGATGAGGGAGAGGTTGTCGCAACCGTGACAAATCCGGAAAGGCCCTCAGAAACTCACGAGGTCACGTCACCAAATAAGGGGCTGATCATTTGTTCCGCCACGCATCCTTTCGTAACTGCTGGCACACCCGTTGGGCACATATTGCCGGTTTCAAAGGGAGTCAAGACAATCCGGAAGAGATTGGACGAAGATGATTGCCTCGTAATTACGGGGTCCGATGGAGACCCTCCATGGCGTGAAGATGACGATGTTGAGGACATCACGGTAGAGGGGGTGTGGTCCGGTGGGTCAGTCGATGCAGAGTGGGGCATCAACGACCCGGTAGGCGTCGAAGAGGAAGCAGCCGAAGCCGACCCTTGACTAGTCAAACTCGGGGGCTCTGGGAAGTCCGGTATCCTCGTCTATCTCCGTGGGGAGATAAGCCGATTGCGTCTGCCTTCCTCCGGATAACAAGTTCGAAACATCTGGGGCGCTAGGTAGTGCGTAACTCTGATGCTCAACTCCGGCGCTGTCAACCTTGGGATTGATGTCATAGAATTCGTATGCCTCTTTCAATTGCCTCTTGTACGAGATCCTGGAGCCTATGAGTAGTGCTCCCCCAATCAGGCAAATCACGCCCAAAAGGGACACAAATGCACCCGCCGGGCTCAGTATGAATCCCAGAATTTTCTCACCCACACTGAGGGGGGGCTCCCAAACCACCATGTCCAAGTTCCAGACCAATTCAGTGACTTCGCCACTGTCTACCATCAATGCAGTGACTTGTTGCGGGCTACTGCCCTCTGAGCACAGTTGTATTGCAAGATTACTATCCGGAGAGTCGCAGTCTATCGAAGGGATGGATATCTTCAATCCACCATCACTGATGTTCTCCGTAAGGGTGTAGTCTCCGAACTTCCACGAAACACTAGCTTCTATCTGAGTTGGTACGGCACCAATCGAGAGGACCAAACTGTCGTTCACTGACTCCCATCTGAAAACCTCCGAGATTCCAGGTGCCGTTGAAACCAACTGCGTCCTATCTAGCCCGTCATCGACCACTCCGCTACAGTCATCGTCCCATCCATTCCAGATTTCAACCCCATTCGGATTGATAGTCTCAACCAAATCCTCACAGTCTTCGAAGTCTCTGAAACCATCGCCATCGTTGTCGAAGTTGTACTTCAGGGGGTCTGACATCGTAGACATAATCTCCTCGCCGTCAGTTAGTCCATCGTCGTCGGTATCGGGGTCATTTGGGTCTGTTGTGAAGTTGTGATACTCGTCGTAGTCCAATAGCCCGTCCTCGTCCTCGTCCGTGTCATAGAAGTCCTCGTCGATACTCAGATCGCAATCGTTGTCCTTGCCATCCAGAGATTCTGGCAAGTAGGGAGACATTTCGGAGTCATCATCGTCGCAGTCATCAAACCAGTAAACGCCATCACTGTCACTGTCAGGGTCATACACCAGTGGGTCAGACATTGAGTCTGTCAATTCATACCCATCCGGTAGGCCATCGCCATCAGTGTCGCCGTTGTATGGGTTGGTGGACAAGTTGTGGTACTCCTCGAAGTCACTAAGCAGATCTCCATCCGTATCTACCGAGTCAAACCCATCATCCATTTCTTCGTCGCAGTCATTGTCGATCCCATCCAGAATTTCGGGCAGACCAGGAGATCTGAACTCATCCTCGTCATCACAATCCAAGAACCAATGCCAACCGTCGGAATCCTCGTCCGGATCAGCCCAGTTCGGGTCCGAACCATGAGTATTGACTTCTATCCCATCTCGGAGACCATCATCATCTGTGTCGGCATCTAGGTGGTTCGTGTTGTGAACGTGGTATTCGGACCAATCAACCAGTCCATCGCCATCTGCATCGGTGAAGTTGAATCCCTCGTCAGTCATCTCATCACAGTCGTCGTCTATCCCGTTCAGCATCTCTGGCCTTCCGGGGTTTACAAGGGGGTCGGAGTCGTCACAGTCGTTGAAGTGGTAGAATAGATCATTGTCGGCGTCGGGATCGTAAACCAGTGGATCGCTCGACCAGAAGTTTACCTCGGCGCCATCTGACAGGCCATCATCGTCAGAATCGCTGTCAAGTGGATCGGTTCCTAGGATAATGGCCTCGGAATAGTCATTCAGGCCGTCAAGGTCGCTGTCTACTGAAAGAGGGTCGGTTCCGAAGATCATGACCTCCTGGAAGTCATCCAGGCCATCATCATCCGTATCTGCATCATACGGGTCAGTGCCCCATACGCCTGTCTCGTTTAGGTCCTCCAGGCCATCATCATCGTGGTCCAGATCTGTATCCATTCCATGGATAATCATGCCCCATGAATCCAAGGTTCCGGAAGTGCCTGAGTCCGTGTCCCGTATTTTGAGAGTCCATTCTCCGATGGAGGATTCGTCCCAATGGTGCACTGTATTGAAAATCCAATTGTAGTAATTGTTTCCATCGTCATTACGGCTCTCTGCTAGCCAAGACTCCTTCCCGGTTGGGGAGACCAGTACAATGTCGAGGTCCCCTCTTGAGTTGTGAGATATGTTGACTATGACGTCTACGCTCTCTATCTGAATGTCAGATTGCACGTCAAGGTCAAACTCAGTCCAAGTTGAGTTGGAATCTGGAATCGCAGTCGAAGAAATTGCGGGATTGAACGTGAGGTTGACCTCCTCATCAACAAGAGACCAACCCTCTGCGAGGTTTACCGCGGCACCCGCGTCTATCGCGCCAAAACCATACTTGTGAGAGACTTCATGACCAGCACCATTCGTTTCCCAAGATGAATCGCTGGCATCGTTCTTGCGTGCGCTGTTCACGAGAATGTGCTGAACATCTCTCCAGGTCAGGTTCTCGTTCGCCTCTAGAATCAATGCGATTACTCCAGCTGCAAGTGGAGTCGCACTGGAGGTGCCGCCGAAGTCGTGTGTGACATTGCCAGAATTATTGTACCCTCCAGAGCCAGTAATGTCAGTTGTAGTGATGCCTTCGCCATCTCCATTCGAATGTGCCGCTATCAGGATATTAGCCCCCGGTTCCGCGTAGTAAGACTGATCTCCATCGTGGTCTATTGCCGTTACTGCAATCGTGTACCTGCTGTTCGCGTACCCGTCATAGTTCGCATTGTCATTGGAACCAAGACCGTTTCCCGCAGCCCAAGTTAGAATATTTCCGAGCTCCTCTCTTCCGCCGTAGGCATCTTCCTCAAATGCAGCAGTAGTGAGGGGCCCCGGACCCTCTAGAGTCTGCCCATTATCACTTGGCCCCCATGAGTTCGTGTAAATGTCGATATCATCGTTCTCGTAGCTGAGGGCCTCTGATTCTGTTTGGTCTCCGGCCCAACAGGCAATCAGCGTAGATCCAGCTATTGTCGCCCCGAAGGCAGCACCGGTGACGTACAGATTGTTATGTCCCGCTGCAGCAGCAACACCACCTGCTGATGTCCCATGTCCGTCGAACGATGAGGGAGTGGGATCAGTATCGTCGTTGCACCAGTCATAGGATAGTAGGGACGAATAGTGAGGGGATATGTCGGGATGGTCCTTGTCCAAGCCATCATCAACGACGCTAATTACCACGCCCGAGCCGTTGTAATTGTCCCATGCCCCAGTAATGTTAGAATCCTCTCCTGAGACTCCATTGGTTTGTCCAGTGTTGCTCAAGTGCCATTGGGCAGGGAACTCGGGGTCATTGGGGACGAAGCGAGGATATTGCTGCTTCACAACAAGGGGGGAGAAGGACTCGATTTCTCCAGAAACCAAAGAGTCACGAAGACTATCCATCGATCTAGTCGGATCAGTGAACTCCCAAATGTAGGCACCCTTCAGAATCGGAGCTCTCTCTGTGCTGTCCGGCCTCGCCTTAGAACTCAGATGACTCCCCATTTCCATACCAGTAATGACGAGCCACTCGTTAGTAGAGTCAAGTTGTTCGTGGGAATACGAATTGAGGTCTTCAGCCCTCTTTAGTGATAATTGAACAGCGATTGAGTATGTTGGGATTATTGGATCATGAACAATCTCATCGTCCCTCTCATCGACATATTCCCCCGATGAGACTCCTGCAACTGAGGAAAATAGAAGCATGATCGCCATCGCAAACGCGTTTCGCATAGCCATTCTCGCGTAAGTCCGACATATAGCCATTAGTGGTAGAAGTTAGCCCCTTGAGTCACATTTTCTACGACTGAAAGTCTTCAATCTCTGCGTGTACTTCTTCGTCGGTCATCAGCCTTCTCTGAGATTTCGCTACCTCAAACATGTGCTCAACTAGTCCTTCAGACGCCTCGTACCCATTTTGACTCAACCACCACGTGATATTTGATCTGCCACTCATGTGGCCGATTCTGATTATCTGCTTGAGCCCAAAGTCTCCTGCTGGAACCCCAGAGTATACCCTGTCGGCCAGCCAATGATCACCCTTCGTCATGGCCTTAACTACCGCACTCGCGTGCACGCCCGTACCCGTTTCGAATGCATCCGCTCCGAAAACCGGATAATTCCGGGGCAAGGCGACTCCAATGTACTCGTTGGCCTTCCTCATGTACTCATTCAAAGAGGTCAGGTCATTTTCAATTACCCCCATAAGGCTCAGATTTACAAGAGTCTGATCCAATGGTGCGTTTCCAGCCCTCTCTCCAACGCCTAGGGCTGTACCGTGAATAACATCAGCCCCTGCCTCATAGGCAGCTAGATTATTGGCGACACCGAGTCCACGATCCTGGTGCCCATGCCAATTGACTTCTATCTCACGACGCTTCGCACCAGAGTCTGGAATGACTTCATCTTGTATGAATCGTAGGAGCTTCCTCACCCCATTCGGTGTCACGTGGCCACATGTATCGCAAACGCAAATTCTGTCAGCCCCAAGCTCAATGGCTCTGGAATAAACCTCCTTGATTTCTTCAGGCTTGCTTCTAGTGGTGTCTTCAGTGACGAACATCACGGGGATGTCATTGTCAACCGCGAAGGTCACCGCAGATTCTGCAGTGGACATAATTTTCTCCATTGTCCATCCCTCTGTGTATTGTCGAATGGGACTAGTTCCAAGGAAGGCACTAGCTTGTATCTGACGCTCATGCTTTGCCTGAAGATCGACAAGTGGCTCAATATCGGAGACTACGGTCCTAACTGCGCAACCAGGTCTTAGCGAATAATCACTTTCTCCCATGTGGCTTAACATTGCGTCTATGTGTCCAACGTGGAAGGGACCTGCTCCAGGGAGCCCAAGATCGACCTTCTGAACCCCGAGTTTCTCCATGAAGTCAATCAGCTCTAGCTTCTGCTCAATGCTGGGATTGCTTGCGCTGGGACTCTGGAGGCCGTCACGAAGAGTCTCATCGTCAAACCAAAGCTCATGCGGATGATTGGAGGGATCCCTTTCGATTTCATAGTCGATGGTGTTCCAATCGTAGATTAGCTCCTTCTCATCCATGGCCTCGTCCCAGTCCTCTACGGTTGTCAACATCCCGCTCAGTGCTTGAAGGCATCGGGCCACTTACTTCTATGATTGTCTCGCTGAAGATCGTTTAGTCAACTCAATTCTAATCACCCAAGACAGGGTAAGGATGGCTCCAATAATGGCTCCACTGAGTCCAATGCTTGAAGTCACAATCATCACGAATACCAGTGCCAGGTAAATCATGGAATCAATGAATGAGCGTGATGCTGTAGCCATTCTGCCGTCCTCATCAGGTAACTCACCTAGGTCAATCCTCCAAACTGTGGTAGCGTACCATGAACTCAGAAGAATTGCATTCCATCCCAGAACGTGATAGAGCATGTCCCCCTGATTCAGGCCACCATGGGCTATCGGCGCTACTGCGGACAATACAATTAGCAATATGGCGTAGATTTTCATCTCAAGCAGAGTCCTTTCAGGTCCCTTCACATTCGGCATCATTGGAATGCCGACTTCGCCATACTCCTTTGAGCGGTAGAGTGCAAGTGCCCAGAAGTGAGGGGGAGTCCAGAGGAAGATTAACACGAACATGAACCAAGGCATCAAACCCCCAATGTCTGTAACTGAATCAATGAACAATGATACAGATTCTGTAGAAAGTTGGAGATCACTTTCTGCAGAGGCCCAACCAACTAGTGGGGGCGTCGATCCGGCTATCCCGCCAATCACAATATTCTGGGGTGTAGACCTCTTCAGCCAAATGCTGTAGATGAAGACATAGAAAAGCACACTGAAGGCCGCCCAAAAGGCAGCAACTTCGTTCGCTAGAACAATCAGCCATAGAGTCCCTAATATCGACAATAGTACGCCGAAGAACAATGCCGAATTTGGCGATACCTCGCCCAACGGAATGGGCCTATCGGCAGTCCTCCTCATCATCGGATCGATGTCCCTGTCATACCACATATTGATCGCATTAGCTCCTCCTGCGGTCAGGTACCCGCCTACCAATACTATTGCCATGGTCTCTATAGTTGCCATGCCTAGTCCAGCCTCACTAAGGAAGTCATGAGATAATGTGGCGCATAGCGCAGTGATCTGGAGAAGGACGACAACACGGGGCTTAGTTAGGGAGAAGTATGACCCGATAGCACCGCTCATCTCAACCCTCCTTGTCATGCGGATATTTAGTGGCTGCTATCCCTCATTGAGATAACGGACAGGCCCAGCCAAGCTGTAGCTAGGGTTGAGAAAGCCGCAGCGGCTACCATCAGGTGGGCCAACGAGAGGAACTCGAAGAATCCATCCGACTCCCAAGAAAGAATGTAGAGTCCCCCTAGAGCAACATTTGCGATGTAAATCAGAGTGGCGGCGAATATCCAGGTCTTCAGCACAGTTCCCCCTTGTCCATGAGTACAGTCTTTCCTAATCATGTAGGATGCAGAGACTAGGAATGCCCCAATCGCACCAACCAACCACCTATGGATGGCCTGAGATTGGATCTCCCAATCCTCTATCGCAGGAAAAAACTCCCCGTTGCAAAGTGGCCAAGATTCAGCGAATCCACCAATTCCACACCCATAGTTCGCACCCGGTGTGGTGGAAACAAAGGCTCCAGAGAATAGTGTGATTAGCGTCCCAAGGCTCATCCAGCCCAATATGGGCCCCCATTTCTTTGCTAGCAATGGGTCGAAGGTCAGCCAATTTGGCAATTCACCATCGTCCTTGCATAGCTCCATCCATAGCCAGATCAGACACAGCAAGAAGGCCAATGCAGAACCGAGATGTAGTGCAACACTCCAATGCTCATTATCAAGCTCAACAGTCAGCCATCCAACAGCCCCTTGCCATAGGATAAGAATCAGAGAAGCCGCCGCGACCCTTCTCGATCTAGATGACTTCTCATCGTCCGATTTTATTACAATCCAGTTCAAAATTACCAATGGGCCCAGTATTGCCCCTGCTAGAAGCCTGTGAAACCACTCTGTGAAAATCTGGAAAGAAGTGTATCTGTGCCCAGAACCCCTGGAGTCGGCCTCCTCTGGATTCGCATCCCACCACTCTCCCTGCTCATCCTCAGAAATGTCAAATCCGAACGTCCCAAAGCAAGTAGGCCAATCAGGACACGACTCACCCGCATCGTAGATTCTGATTGTTCCGCCAATCCCTATCACGATTACAGTCAGGATTACTAGCGCAGCTGTGGCCTTCTTGGGGTTGACCGCATCTGAGAGTCTTCCCACACCCCGCCAAATTGGGCCGAGCAAGATAACCACCCCTTCCGGAGCTCACTTATCCTCTAGGTGGGGTTCGACATCGATGGGAATCTTGTCTTCCTCATACTCAAGAGTGGCTATCTTCATTGGATCAAGAACCACTCTCTCCTTGGCCTCATCAACTCCATAGAGCTGGATGAGTTCCTCACTGAACTTTTCCCTCAACTCGTCCTCGGTGACATATAGGGGTGCTCCCATGCTTATCTGAAGCGCCCTAGCGCCAATAATTCGCGCCTTTTCAAAGCGTGTGTGGGGTCTTGCAGGCTTAACCATCGGGCGCCCGACCGGAGCCTCCCACATAAGGGCTCTTACTGCTCATCGCCCCTATAGGGGCGTGGATTTTCCTCAAAGGCGCTCGACTAGCATTGCCACTGCATTCCCTCCACCTAGGCAAATCGTGACAACCCCCAATCTCCCTTCGGTGCGGATGAGGCCGTTCACGAGGGTCATCAGGCATCTCGTACCAGTCGCCCCTAGGGGATGCCCAATAGAAATCGCACCTCCGTGGATGTTGAAACAGTCATCAGGAACCCCAAAATGGTCCATAATCGCACATGATGCGGATGCGAAGGCCTCATTGTGCTCGAACAAATCTATGTTCGAGGAATCGATCCCGTTCCTCTCTAGAAGATCTTCCACAGCGGGAATCGGGGCCGCCATGACTCTCTCGGGAGAAACGCCGGATGTCGTGTAGTCAACAATCCTAGCTAGTATGGGCAAACCAATTTCACGAGCCTTGTCATCTGATGCTACTAGAACCGCAGAGGCGCCATCTGATACCTGACTTGCATTGCCGGCGGTCACCTGCCCAGAGTCATCGAAGACCGGGACTAACGATGAGAGTCCTTCCATGTCAGTATTGGCCCTGATTCCCTCATCTGTCTCCAACTCCCCTACTGGGAAGCACTCTGAAGCTAGCCACCCCTCTTCCCAGCCAGTATTGCTGAGGCGATGGGACCTAACTGAATAAGAGTCAGACCGTTCCCTGGAAATTCCAAATTCGCGAGCGCAGGTCTCCCCAGTGTTGCCCATTTTCTCGCCGGTGTAAGCGTCTTCAAGGCCATCGTGTGACAAAATGGAAAGTAGTGACTTGTAAGGGACATCCTCGCCCCTCTTCGCGCTCCTGACAAATCTAGGAGCGTTCGTCATTGACTCCATGCCTCCGGCCACAACCAGTGATGCCATCCCGGATCTAATTTCGGAAGCTGCAATCATCACGGATTTCAGACTAGATCCGCATACCTTGTTTATTGTGGTGCAGGGGGTCGAGTGAGGCATCCCTGCTCCTAGGGCGACCTGTCTTGCAGGGGCTTGCCCAGAACCAGCCTGGAGCACTTGTCCCATGTACACTTGATCGATATCGCCACTTGCCGGATCTATCCCGGCCCGACTCAAGAGCTCAGAAACCGCCATGGTTCCAAGTTCTGGAGCGGAGTATTCTGAGAGGCCTCCCCTGAACTTACCGAAGGGAGTGCGTGCATATCCGCAAATCACCGCTTCCGGCATACGACGTTCGAGAGGACAAGGAGACTTCAAGGGTCCGATAGAATAAACCGAAAAGTCACTCTTTTGCAGAGTTGTACCCGTAGAATTCCGAATTCACTAGCTCCGGTCGCTCCTGTGGCTTGACCAGGATGGTTCTAACGGCCCAAAGGTCCTTGAAAATTCGATACTCAGACGTGGCATCCAGATAATCGACACCACTGGTTCCACCCGTCCCAATTCTCCTGCCCATTATTCGTTCTACCATTCTAGCATGTGAGTGACGCCACTTCACCATCGACTCCTCGAGCTCGACCACTGCATCAATCAGCTTACGCGGCCAGGCTAGAAGGGGCAGCTCCCTGTAAGACTCGATGAACAACAGCCCCGCTCTTTTTCTATCCGGCGTTCCATCCGGCTTCAGGAATGAAATCGCAGATTCATGGGACGCCTTCATCCTAGCAGCCATCATCTCAGAGGAACCAGAGGCAGAGTCGCATATTCCCTTGTGTGCACTCAGGTGCGCATCCACATAATGGAGGACAGACTCATCGTCCTTTTCGGACTCGAAAACGGATCCCATGATGGGGGTCCTTTCCACCCAAAGCATCAGGGATTCTGCAAGGCTAGATTTCGAAGACACTTCCTCTAGCCTGGCGAGTACATTCTCGTGCTGCTCGCCCCTGGAGGCCATTTTCCTGAATACATCCAAGGCATTGACCCCGCCAATCCTATCCGAGTCTTCCAGTCCCAGAAGGATCTCGAACTCCCTCATTTGGAAAGACTCGAACCCCGAAGCGCTGCCAAGTCCGTCCCTGAAAGCCAGGAAACCCTGGGGCGTCAGAGTCTCCAGTACGGTCCATTGATTGGCCATAAGTCGAAAAATCTCCGTGGTCCTACCAAGATGCTCGACCGCTCGTGGAATATCGTCTTCAGGAACGGGAACTTGCCCCAGTATGTCTCTGACCTCAGAGAGCTCCCTGATTACTTGCTTGAACCATAGCTCGAATGTCTGATGAACAATAATGAAGTGCATCTCATCTGCACTGATGGACCTCTCTTCCCCTTGGAGGTCTAGTAACTCGTGTAGATTGAGGTACTCGGAGTAGGTCCAGTCCCCATGTCCGCCACCGCTCATGAGTCGCCCCCGGGAGTCCTCGCTTGAAGCATTGTCGCAACTTGCGAATCACTCAATAGGTGCTACACATGCGAAAAACCATGCCTTCCGCTTATCGCCCGGCTGACTCCTTGCTAGTCGAGGACGGATTGGAACTCAGGATACCAATAGAGGGGGATGCCGAGGAATTATTTTCCAAGATCGACGAAAATAGGCAGTACCTCAGAGAGTGGCTGCCATGGCTCGATGATGTTACCACCATCGAAGAGGAGTCCGCTGCGATTAGACAGGGCGCCTATACGGAGAATGGCTGCATGTACCTGATTTTACTCGGGGGATCCATAGTCGGGACCGTCGGACTCAACTCGATTGATTGGGGTAACCGCAGGTTCACTGTCGGATACTGGCTGTCAGAGGATGTCACGGGAGGCGGAATAGTTACCAAATGCTGTACTCGCCTCATCGACCACTGCTTCGAAGATTTGAGACTCCACAGGGCGACAATCCTGGTCGCAGTAGAGAATACGGTTAGCAGAGGAGTTCCAGAGCGTCTTGGAATGACACTTGAGGGAATAGCAAAGGACAGGGAGTGGTTGTACGACCACTTCGTTGATGCGGCTATTTATGGCATCACCGCGCCAGACTGGGAAGCTCTCAGGAACCAATGAGGCCATGGTCCTCGATAGAGCAGTTTCCAGGGGGGAGGCAGGAAAGAACGTCGTCCTGAGTAAGTCCGGTCGCCTTCGAAATTGAATTCGCTACATCTTCCTTCTTCCTTCTTCCAGGGGTGATCCTGGCCCATCTCCCGAACATCCCGGAAATAGTCTCAGTAGTTCCGACAACAGGCAGGGGTATGCCATTCACAACACCCATGCCAATCGCCAACTCAAGCTTCAGATCCCTGTGCCAATTCCTCTGTCCCCTGACTACGAAGGAACCCCTTCCCAGAGACTCACCGCTCTCCGTTGTCTTGGAGACTTGACTGGGTCTGACGTGGAAAGCCGTCGCCGCCGCGCCACCACTGCCCCATGCTCTGGACCAGCATACGGAAATCCTAGCAGCCTCGCCATGGATGGTTTCGGGAAGCTCCCTGGCATCATCGACGCCATCTGCAAGACTCTGGGAAATCTGGAGGGAAGCCACTCCCTCGGGGATGCTTTCAGCTGGGTTCTGGTTGGGAACTAGGCCATCTTTCAGCTTCAGTGTGCAGGATGGCGCACCATGCAGGTCCGCATGGAAATAGAGGTCCTTGGACCCTAGATGCTTCTTCACGACTGAGTCGTTCCCCTTTGCATCCCTCCCGCCAATCAGGAAATGGCCATCCGAGAGAATCGCCCACCTGTGCTTCTCGAACCAGAATCTCCTGCTTCGTCTGACGGCACGCAATCTGCCTGCGGCCGCCTCCTTGGCAGCCCTACGTCCCTCTCGCTCTCGTGACGCTTCCGTCTTGTCTAGTGCCGTCTGCGCCCCTTTGGCCTTCTCCTTCTGGGTTCTGCCATTCTCGAAATACCTCTGAGCGTTCTGATGGACAGTCTTGTCGACTTCCAGGGTGATGCTGGTGCCAGGCTCTCCATCCTCATCCGGAAGATAAGCCACGACCGTCCTCTTCCTCGGGTCAACGCCCCCTATCCATGGTATTTCCAGTGACTTCTCAGCCACGGACTGCCAGTTCGAGTCTTCTATGGCCGAGTTGAATTGCTCCAGAATCGAGTTCACGTGCTCCCAGCTCTCCTGAATCGCCTTACCGAGCTCCTGCGAGACCGCAGCCTTCTGGTGGAATCTTCCGATGGCCTGCCGTTGCTGCTCCGCCCTCCTATCCAGCTTTCCTAGGACTTGCTGCTCATCAGAACCGGACTCAATTAGACGCTCCTCCTCACGACGGATGAATGCCGCAGAGTCGTGAGTCCCGAAAACCCCGTCTAGAGCAGCCGACACCGACTCCACCTTGACGGAGAACGAGTCATCCAGATGGGACAGAGAAATGGGTGACAGGATTTCTGCACTAGAGAAAGCCTCCAGCTCAGATTCCGATTTCCACTTCGAAACTGCCTCGGCATCAGTCAGCCAGAGGATTGCACCCGCACCATCTTCAAGCTCGGATAGCATGTTCGAAATGGCGCCCATCAAAGCCTCTCTTTGTCCCTCATCCAGGGAATTGGCTGGAAAATCCTCATCGATTCCCGCCAAGGAGCATGCTGCCGAACCGAAAACCCTCCCGAGGTTCGCCCTGGATGCAATTGTCCTAATGAGGTCACTATCGCTATCATCCAGGATTGCCCCTAGTGCCCCGATCTCCATTCCACGAGGGTCAAGGGCATCTGGGGGAGGGACATATTCGACTCCTTTCTTCAGTGATCTGCTGGCATATTTGGCATGAGTGAGGGGCTGTATTATGACTCCCTCTTCGTCTATGAGGACTATGTTTCCGTCCCTGAAGAGCTCTATCACTAGCCTCATCTTCCCTCCGCCATGTTCGAAATCGAGTATCATCACACGGTCGAAACCGTGTTGCTCAACGCCTATCAGCCTAGAATTTCCAAGGTGCTTCCGGAGAACCATGGCGAACTGGGAGGGATTTGGGGGCATGGGCCTGTCTCTAGTGGAAGTGTAGACCCTCTTACCTCGAACTATGACTAGATCCTTGTTGGAGTCGCCCTTCCTGTTCAGCCTCAGGACCACCTGCTCATAGTGGGGCTGATACGCCTTCCTGACTCTCGCACCAACCATTTTTGAAAGCTCACGCACAACCCGCGCGACCTCAAACGACGACGACTGCTCACGCATGCTCTCGTCCCGCCGTCAACAGTGCCCTTCATCAGGGAATCGCTAATTGTGGGCCGTGCGACTCAAACAGACGACTGAAATTGCCTAATCTCCTTCAGAACGTCCGCCTCATGGGCATATTGGTTAGATGGGACCTCTATCATAAGGGCCCCTGGTATCCTCTCTACGATGCTAAGCACCTTCTCCATTCCATGCAGCTTGTCCGAAGATGCAGTCATTATCGCACAGGGGACGCTGATTGAGGAGAGGTCTATTGGCAGCGAGTAGCCCATCAGGAATCTGGCAGATAGAAGCATTTTCCCCAGGTCCTGGGAGAGTAGGGCCCTCCTGTAGCGGATCCTCTGCCCCTCTTCCTTGACCTTCCTGTCAACTGCCCAGATCGCCACTCTCATCAATCTGGGATGCATCCATCTTGGCAGAGGGATTTTCATCAGGAACCTCGCCCATATCGGGAATATGAAATCGTGGTTCGGTGCGAGCAGGATGGATGTCCTCCCTGACAGAATCCCCTTCTGGAATGCATCTACCAGTAGGGTCGAACCCAGTGAAGATGAGAACCAGTCAACCTCCTTGCTCTCGATTCCCATAGATCCCAGGACTTCAGCGATATCGGAATTCAGACGGTCTACCGTGAAGTCCCTCTTCGATATCCGCCCCTTGATCCTAGAGCTCCCCTTCTCGCGTGTTTCGATGTAGACGATTCGACGATGCCTCGCCCACTCCTCGATCAGGGGCTTCCATCCTTCGAATACGGATCCCCATCCGGGAACGAAGACCACTGGTGTTTCGTTGGAAGGGGAATCGGGAGTCCACTCCATCACCCTCAGGGAGACTCTCGCGGAGGAGTCCACCCACATTTCCCTTGAAGATGCCCCCTCGATGGCTGGGGCCCCTGTCCAGTGCTCGTCCACGCTATTCCAAAGGGGGCAGGCTCCTTCATCCTGACGACGGGCTACCTGCCGCCGCCGCCTGACCTGCCGCCGCCCTTCCTGCCGCCGGAGCTTCTCACGGTCCTGCTGGTTTTGGCTTCCCTGTGTCCCCTCCTGTCGCGATAGTGCCTACGCCTCTGGTGGAACCACGGCCTCCTGTACCAGGGGCGATCGTAGTAATCGGGGTGACCGTAGTAACTGGAGCGGCCGTAGTGGCTACCGCCCCCAAATCCTGCGCTAGTCCCTCCAAACGTCACACTGGTCGTCCCGACATCGAACCAAGCCCCCAGAAGGACCATGACAAGTAGGATGATCTGGATTATCCCGCAGCAGAGGAGGCCGAGCATCTGATCCCAAGGAGGCTCAATTCTGACATCGCTAGGATCCTCAGTATTGTAGTAAAGCGTCACGAGACTCCCTATTGGCATAGTGCCATTCTCCGCGTAATCCATGCATTCATCTTCTACACCATCGACATCTTCGTAAGTTCTAATCGGAAAATGATCCACCTCGCCCGTGTAGCTGGAATTTTCCACCAGGTAAGAGACATCCAAGTCAGCCCAACAATCCAGCTCGTAGTAGTAATCGCAGTATTCGTCCCCCCAAGCATCTTCGTAGCAGTCCTTGATTTCGTTCCAGTCGAATCCAGGATATTTCTCAAGGACTTCAGCTTCTGTTTCCACCCATTGATCCTTCGTTCCCCCGGTAGTCACTGCCATGAATGAGGTTCCTATTATCCCCATCACCAGGAGGATGGCTGCTATTGCGTATCCGGGGTCCTCGAAGAGCCAGTTCCCGGAACCGGCCTTGGTGCCAAGGTGAATCCCGTCTGGATTGAGAATGAGCATGCCGTCCTCATGCTCCCAATCGATCTGATTGAGGAAAGTCATGCCGAGGACGCTGTAGTTTCTTTGTTTGGCCAGGGGGTTGATCAGTGCTTCAACGCCCCTCATTGTCATCGTGCCGATTGTCACGTCGGGCAGAGTGGTGCTGTACCCCAGCCCCGGGCCAGCGGCCGTCGACGTCTGTATCGGCTCCCCGTACACTAGGCCGAGAATCTTAGCGTCCTTCTCACTCACGGAGCAGTAGCTCGCTCCTGTGTCCACAAGGAAATTGATATTCTTGAGGTTCCCAATGCTCCCCTTGACGTAGAAGCACCCATTTCTATCGGGCTTCAGTACGAGCTTCTCTCCTAGGTACTCACCTGGATCTAAGTCTTTTATTTCACCTCCCCTCGGAGGCAGAAATTCGACCCCCTCGGTACGAGGGGCAGTGTGAGGTTCGGTTGGCTTTTCATCGGCGGGTTCAGGATCCTTCTTGTCCCACCACCTTTCTGTCATGACTCCACCAGTGTGAGGTGACCCTTCAACGTTCACACGGATTAGACTGGGTGGTAGCCGTTGTCCCGCTCTTCCACCTTTCCTGAGGATGCGAGTGAGCGCAGGTGGGACAGTGTCTGGTCTCGAGATAGCAGGGGATTCGCGTCCGGGGTGTCCTCGTATGCCGACCTGGCTATATCGTCAAGCGAGATAATCCCCGACGAAACCGCATCCAGAACCCTCTCGTGCCTGGCTGACCTGTGTTCGATGTACCTGTCCAGCAGCCTGCGTGGGTTGGGCGAGGCGGGACCGTGCCCGGGGAACAGCATAGGGGGCCCCAGGTCGCGGATCCTCCTCAGGCCCGCTATGTAGGAGTCCATGTCCCCATTCGAGGACGGGACTAGGATGGTGCCAACCACGACGCAGTTGTCCCCGCTTACGATCCCCGCGTCTCCAACCAGGCAGATGTGCCCCGGGCAGTGCCCAGGTGTCTCGATTACGTCCCAAGTGGTGGAACCAGAGGGCCCATTCAGGGTAAACGAGTCCCCTTCCTTCAGGACGGAGCTGTCCACCGCTCCGGGAATCGCTTCTAGAGTCTCTTCGCTAGCCCAAATGGGAGCTTGGTAAATCTCCGAGATTCCCGAGAGGTCGCCTATGTGGTCCGGGTGCATGTGCGTGAAAACGCTAGCTACGATACTGGAGCCGGGGGAAAGCGCCCCCGATATCTTGGCGCCCAGGTAGTCTAGAGATCGCCCTGACCTCGCTGCAGGGTCCACGATTACCATCTCGCCACCGGGCTCCCCGAGGATGTAGCAGTTCGTATGCGTGGAGGGGGGCAGTGTCTCTGTCTCCAGGGGGACAACCTCTACCCCGGGCGCGAATTCTAGCTTGTGGTCGCCACTAGGGGGTTCTGCAGCAAGGCTGTCGCACGCTGATTGCAAATCCCCGTCGACCCCAATCCTATCGACGATGTCCCTCAGTAGGGTCACGATTGGTGGCGGGACCCTCAATTGATTCCCTTCCCATGCAGATAGCAGGTCTCCGGGCTTCCACCATCTGAACTCGTCAAACTCCGACCTACCTGGGGGGAATGTGGGATTGACGCCAGGGCCCCCAGTGGGAACGTGGAAGAAGAAGTTCTGGAATC
>Ga0206683_10000102_pt1 | contig 57856 bp, 56 predicted proteins | sample M280m12015metaG_FD_155483 | JGI IMG/M metagenome (GOLD analysis project Ga0206683, IMG submission 155483) | Ammonia-oxidizing marine archaeal communities from Monterey Bay, California, United States - M2 80m 12015 | ecosystem: Environmental > Aquatic > Marine > Intertidal zone | place: USA...
TGAATATAAAACCTTTAAGAAGAGTAAGAGCTGTAGAAGAGTGTGTTGATATATTGAAATCTATCAACCCAGATACTCCTTTTGATTTTAATGGAGAACTCTTTCAGGTTAAGAACTACAATCCTTTTTGGGCAACCCAAAGAAGACCTAGAGTTTATGTTGCTGCTAACAAAACCATGATGTTGAAGATGGCATCCAAAGTCTCTGATGGGATTATGATGAGTGATTTACCTGTCATTTTAATTAAAGATACTGTCAGAAAAGTTGTTACTCATTTGGAAAGTTTTGATAGAAATCAGGATAATTTTAAATTTAATAATTTTATGGCATGGGCATTATACGATGATAAACAAAGAGCTATGAATGAAGCAAAGCAATGGCTTGGTTATCGTGGATTATTTAGAAGATGGGTGATAACGACCTTTATGTCAGATAAGGAATACGACCTAATAGAGGCTCATAAAACTGAAATATATCGAATGCCTTCATTAAATGCTTCATCGGTGGATGGAATTCCTGACAGCTTACTAGAGAAATTGGTAGACCATTTAACGTTGACGGGTCATATAAGCGAAGTGGATCAAAAAATCGAACACTTACTGGAGCTCAAATCTGCAGGTTTAACAGATGTAGCACTCGAATTGAGAGAGAATCCTGCGGCTTCAATAAAGCTTCTCGGCGAACAAGTTGTACCTGCTCTGAATGAATGAATATTTTCCTATTATTGGATGTTAATAGTTAAGGCTTAATAAACCAGTGCTAAGTTATTCTCAAAAAAAGATCATCTTGTTAAGATTTTTCTCGCTATCCAGTAGACAATCATGGATGTAATGAGACCTGTTATGGCTGGCATAATAAAGTTGGGTGAATAATACGTACTTGTAGCACCAGCTATATATGAAATAAAAGCTGAAGGGTTCCAACTGGCTATACCTTCGAAACTTCTGGAATGAAATTTGTTTTTATTGATAGCATAGTATTCAACAATGACGGGACCAATTAATGGAGGTACTAGACTTGCTAGAAGACCAAGAAATCCTAAGAAATATTGATATAAGCCTAATCCTAGGATTGTTCCAAGAATTCCACAAATTACAGTCATCACATTCTTAGGTCTCTTAAGTATGCTTGATGTTTGAATAACTGGGAGATAGAGGTTAGCATCTCCTGTAGTCCAAAGAGCAAGGCTCATTCCAATAATTCCAATCCAACCAATAATTATTCCTTGTTGCATCAAAATATTTAAATCTATTCCTAAAAAAGCTGAAAAGAGTGAATTACTAGAGACAACACCACCTAAAGCACCTAGAATCTGGAGAAACCATTGAGCAATAATTAAGACAATAAATGGTATAGCTATTGCCACCCACCCTTTTTTTGCAAATCTCGTGTATTCAGGCATTACAACTGCACCAACAATCCAAGAACCAATTACTATATTGATTGCTTCAATAGTCGTCATTTGATTTTGAGCAGCAAGTGCAGTTGATAAGGCCTGAAAGCCTGAGAAGCCTCCAGCTTGGATAATGTTTAGATATATAGCGTATATCCCAACCAATACAAGTATTGCTACAGAAGGGATACTAATTCTCTCTAGTCCTTTGACTCCAAAATAAGTTGTAATGGTATAAAGGATTCCGGCAAGAATAGCGCTTATAAGGAAAGTTTGAGACGTAAAAATATCAGCTGCCTCAATACCTGGATTGAGTGCTAATGTCCAAGTGATACCAAAAGCACCAACAACAATGCCTTGCCAACCTATTGTTAAAATAGAAATGAAAAGTACTGGTATGTAAGCACCAACATTGCCATAAACATATCGATACAGTAAACCACTATTACAAGCTGTTTTATAACCAATGTAACCTACAATTGCTCCAACGATAAAATTAGCTAGATTACCAAAAAAAGTAGTAAGAATAATGTCAGGCCAGAACGGTATTCCATTACCCAACTGACTTCCTGTAAATAAGCCAGTTACTAAGAAGCCCCAGCCAAAAGCTAAAGCGAGTAAAGGCCCAGTATTTCTTCTTTGTTGATCGGATAATGCAGTTAAGGGGTTGTCAGCACTATTTTTTTCAGCTTCTGGATCCCATTTCCACCAGTTTCTAAGTTTCTCTATCATGTGTAGTTTACCTATCTTTAATTTTAGGAAGATGATTTATCCTATCAAAAAGCTTTTTAACATCAAGGTTTGATCCAGTTGTTGAAAAAAAACCCCAGTTCAAGAACTGGGGTTTTTTAAAAGAAATGCTCTAATGATTAAAAATCATAAGATATTCTTAAGCCTAGATTTCTTGATCTAAGCGGTGTTACTGATATGCCTTGACTGGCGGTAAAAAGTGCAAAAGAACTTGGTGAAGCAAAATCACTCCATCTTGCACAAGCTGTCCAAGCTTCTTCGTCAAATAGATTATTCACATAAAGCTCTAATCTAACATTATCTTTTTCTATGCCACCACGTGCATTAGCAAGCGTATAACTGTCACAAGTAGCTAAGTTACTTTCATCTGCATAAGTCTCGCCAAAGTAATTGATATCACCTCTCACAAACATATCCCAACCATTATTCAATGAATCTTTGTATGTTCCACTGATTGAAGCTGAATCTTCAGGATATCTTGGCATTGTGTTGCCAGCCATTTGCGAGTAACCAGCAAATGCACTAACAAAGTTATAAGCATAATCATTGAACTCTGAGTCTGCTATGCCGAGGGTACCAACAATAGAGAATTTCTCAGTTACTTGCATGGTTCCTTCAATTTCAATTCCATTGATTTCTGAATTACCCATCACTGCAAAGTTACGAACATTATATTGAGGAGTTCCGTTAAGTTGTTTCTTAGGTTCACCAACAACAGAGCAGTCAATATTAGCATCCGCTAAATCAGGTGCTCTACAGGTTTCATTAATAACAGCAGTACTTCTTCCTTTTTGATTAGCCCAGTCAGCTTGATAAAGTGCTACTGATAGCGTTGCTCTTCCATCCAGAAGACCACTACCTTTCCAGCCTAATTCATAACTGTCTAGCTCTTCTTCATCTAGAAATCTAAGAACATTTGGTTGGGTTGCTCTGTACTGAGCAAGTTCACGATCATCGGCTGCTTGAACAGCATCATTCGCTTTTCCTGGTAATACTCCTTTAGAGTAACTAGCATAGAACATGGAATTCTCATTTGCTTTATATCTAACAATAATACGAGGTAAAATATTGTCGAATGAGAGCTCATTGGTTGCTGATTGAGCAAATACTTGAGAGATTTGCTCTCTCTGCCATCTCACTTCTGTACTTAATGTAAGTTGTTCTGAGAAGTCATAATCAACAGATGCATAAATACCTTGAGATATCACTGAATCTGAATTATTACCCGCACCTGTATCTACTGAATTACCACCTTTGTATTCAATATTGCAAGTTCTACTATCAAAATCATATGGTGCAATCGGAGCTGGAACACCTAAAAACCACAAAGGACCTGTTGGGGCATATAGATTTGGCGTTCCATCTGCATTTGGAAAGTAGAAGCCACTGTTAGGCATACCAAAACTATTAACACATTCTAATAATATTGCACCGCCTTGCCCTCTATGAATAAAGTCTTGCTCATACCGATTGATTCCGACTAACCACCTAAGATCATTATCTTGATTACTGATCAATTTAACATCAAAGGTTCTGTCTCTGGAAATGTAAGGGTCTCTGGCAGTGGAGTTGGAGGTTGATGTATAATCAAAATCTCTAACCCACATTGCAGCAACTTTATTAAATCCCCAACTTGCTTCTAATGTTGAATCATTCGCAAGATCAAATGAAGTATTAATATTGAGACGATCTGAGTCTCTAGCCATTCCATACTGACCATAAGGCAAAGATGGAACATTGCCATTCGCAAAACTTGCAGTTATAGGAAGTGCATCCATTTTTGCTGCAGCATTAGCAGTCATAATGGCATTCATATCTATAACATTTGTTCCGCCAAAATAATCTATAGCAGAACCTGGTCCTGGAACCATACCGCAAACATAGTTCTTTGGATTTACTGTTGGTGCACTTGGATCATTAGTAGTGGCGGTAGTACCTGTACAACTATCATTTCTATAACCTAGAACATAACCGCCCGCTGGTCCTCCATCATTATCTTGACTATGGAATGCTCTGATTTTCAATTTCCAAGTATCGCCCTTAGCAACTAAACTACCAACAATTGATTCTGTTTCTTCAGCACCCATTTGTCCACCATCACTCGCTGTGAATATTCCATCTCTTTTGTATTGCTTAGCAGCAATTCTAGCCGATAGAACTTCAGTGATTGGTCCTTCAAATGAACCGTATACAATTCGTTCTCCATCTTCACCTACTAAAATATCTAGATGACCTTGGTTTCCTTCTGTGCTTGGATCTTTAGTAATATAGTTAACGGCTCCACCAAAAGTAGATCTACCATAAAGAGCTGACTGAGGTCCTTTTATAACCTCTACACGTTCAACTTCTTCTAATGGTATGGAATGATAACCACCTATAACATAGATACCATCTACAAACATGGTAGCAATATTTAGTGAAGGATCTTCTGAAAGACTATTTACATTCATACCTCTAAATCTTAGTTGAGAGTTTACTCGTCCTGGTGCTTGACCACCTTGTGCTGAGTGTTGAAATCCGGCAACTTGAAGCGATAAATCTTCTAGGTTTTTGAATCCACTTTCTTGTATATCTCGAGCTGAGAAAACAGTGATAGCAAGCGGTATTTCTGAAAGATTTTCAACTCTTTTTCTTGCTGTAACTACTATCTCTTCAATTCCAGTTTGTGAGTAAGCTAGATTCGATGACAAAACACCTGTCAGGCTGACAAACAAAATAGTTGTGAAAATTATAAATTTTTTCATTTTTTTCCCCATTTGTTATTGACACTTAAGTCAGAATAAAAACTATTTATTTAGTTATGTGTAAGTTTACTGTCAATATACTACACTTAAATAGCGGATTATTTTTATAAATTGTTTAACTAAAGTATTATTTTTACATAACATTTGTTGTTTTTATACTACTTATGATCTTGATAATTCTACTAGCTCATAATAAGTTTGCATATAACCAGCAACAGCACCTTTAAGAAAAAGATAATCACCATCATTGGTACACCATATATCATAGGGTGGATGCTCTTCTGGAAGTTCTGGATTTGTAACAAAACGAAAGTGCAAAGCATCAAAAGTTCCTGCCTGTACAGTAACCTCTTCTTCTCCAACATATTCTATGGTTGATGTTATAGAGTAAAGCATAGGGCCTGTAGCACCTCTATGGTCTGGAGAGGATAAAAGCATTTCACCAATGTTTTGAGTTTTTTCTTTTTTAGAATGATCAAAGAGCCTGAAATGCCAAGCATCACAAGCAATAGCATGATTTTGAAATGTTTTAATCATCGGTCCTTTTGCTTTCATTGTTTGGCTCACTCTACCCTCAAGAGAAGTTTGAGCTTCACATTCAGCTTTATTCCCATCAAAATTAAACCAACCTGTACCCATAAATTTATCACCCACAGAGATTCTCACAAAACAATCCAAAGGTAACCAATTTTCATCAATTGAGTAGGTAATATCTCTCATTACAGATGGCCTATCGTCTATTTCACAATGAGCTACAATTTTTCTATGACCATCCGCATGTTTATTAATTATGAAATATTCTCTTCCTCGTTCTTGTCCTTTACGATCTTCTTTTTCACTTAAGTAAATAATTTTTCCCATTACAGTTTCATGATCAATCTGCAAAATATTATTTTTACTCATTTAATACCTCATTTTTATTATTTTTTATTTGTCTTCTAGGTCCCTAGTAATTTCTGGTGAACTTTCATTATCAGGTTCAATGCTTTCTATAGCATCAGCTTTACCAAAGCGAACTAAAAGATTGTATAACGATGCTTCATTTAACTCCTTAACAGAAGTAATAGAAAAGCGATTTTGAAAGAAACTATCTGGAATGATTAATTCATCACCTGCATAGCCGCATATCCTGCCAGTTCTTGATTGAAAACTAATCATATCCATGCCACCTACATCTAAAGAGGCTGGTGAAATTTTAATATGATAGGCTCTAGATTTTAGACGTTCATAAACAATAAGATTACTACGGTCTAGGATTTTATAATTATTAATATTCCTTTGATTAAAGCAGCTGTTTGAAGAAAAATCATTATTGATTGATTTAGACTGGTTAATATTTGATTCTGTAGAACAACTCAGAATGACTAGAGTAGTTATGAAAAGTCCAAGTGCAAGCTTTTTAGTATTATCAATCATGTTAAATATTTCATAATTTTAGTATAATTTTTTTTTCGAATAAGTCAGAATACGTGTCTGAGATTATATATATCTTATTAAATAATAAATAGGTTTAGAGAAATTACTACTATGGAAAAAATACTAGTTTGCATTAAAAGAGTTGTAGATTATAACGTTAAGATTAGGATTAAGCCTGATGAAAGCGGAGTAATTACAGAAGGCGTTAAAATGAGTATTAATCCTTTTGATGAAATTGCACTCGAAGAAGCTCTAAGGATAAAGGAAAATGGAGACGCAAACGAAGTTATTATAGTTTCTATTGGTCCTAGTGACTGCCAGCAGCAATTAAGAACAGGATTAGCAATGGGAGCCGATCGAGCTATATTGATTGAACATGATGAAATTATCGAACCCTTAAAGGTTGCTAAATTATTGCATAAGATTGTTCAACAAGAAAAACCTAGTATTATTCTTTTGGGTAAACAAGCAATTGATGATGACTGTAATCAAACGGGCCAAATGCTTGCTGAACTTTGCTCGTATTCTCAAGCTACTTTTGCATCAGGTTTAACAGTGGATGGCAATTGTTTGAAAGTTATACGTGAAGTCGATCAGGGATTAGAGACAGTAGAAATAGACCTTCCTGCTATCGTCACAACTGATCTTAGATTAAATGAGCCACGATATGTTAAATTGCCTGACATTATGAAGGCTAAAAAGAAGCCTATGGACGTAATTGATCCTAATAACTTAGGAGTGTCTCTCGAGCCATCACTTAAGGTAATCAGTGTAACTCCACCACCCCCTAGAGAATCTGGAATAATGCTTGATGGAGTTGATGATTTATTTACAGCTCTTAAAGATAAAGGTTTGATCAATGAGTAATTCAATGAAAATATTAGTAATAGCAGAACATGAAGATGGGCTGATTTCTGCTTCAACAAGAAAAACAATCAATTGTGCTTCCCAGGTATCGAGTGAAGTCGATTTACTTATATTGGGGAACAATTCTGATTTAGATAATCAAGGTATTCAAATTGATAATGTATCAAATGTTTTAGTTATAAAGAATGAGATTTTTAATCAACAGATTTCAGCAATCATGGCGCCAATTATCTCCGAAGTTTCTCATGATTATGAATGCTTGTTATTGCCCTCAACTACTTTTGGAAGAGATCTTGCTCCAAGAATTTCAGTTCTTAAAGATGTTTGTCAAATCACAGACATTATGGAAGTTGTATCATCTAGGGTTTTTAAAAGGCCAATCTATGCAGGTAATGCTATTGAAACAATTGAAATTCCAGAGGGGCAGAACATTGTGGCTACCGTTAGACCTGCTTCTTTTAAGGAAGTTGGATTATCTAATAAAGCTTCTTTGACTAGCTTAGATATGCCTAATATCGATTTACCAAAACATACACGTTTCTTAGGCATTTCATCGGAGAAAACAGAAAGACCAGATCTGCAAGTAGCATCTATAGTGATCTCTGGTGGTCGCGGTGTAGGCAGTGCTGAGAATTTTGAAATCTTATATCAGTTGGCAGATAAACTTGGTGCTTCAGTTGGAGCCTCGAGAGCAGCTGTTGATGCAGGATATGTAGCTAATGATATGCAAGTTGGTCAAACAGGAAAAATCATTGCACCAGATCTATATTTTGCTTTTGGAATATCGGGTGCTATCCAGCATGTAGCTGGTATCAAGGATTCAGGTACGATAGTTGCAATCAATAAGGACCCTGATGCGCCTATTTTTGAGATAGCAGATATTGGTATAGTTGCAGATTTATTTGAATTTATTCCGGAATTTTTAGCTAAGTTAGGCTAAAAAAATGAAATCACTGAAACCTTCGAGCCTCTTGCTAGGTTTCGCTGCTGCTATGTCGCCATTTGGAATGGCAATAGTAGTTCCAACATTAGAACTTTTTGCTCAAGAATATCAAGCCCCCTATTCTACTATTCAGTTTATTATTTCAGCATATTTATTTGGTTTGGCTACTGCACAACCATTGGTAGGGTATCTCTCTGATCGTATAGGCAGAAGACCAGTTATGATTGGCGGTATTTTATTATTCATTATTGCTTCAGTCATGTGTTTAATAACTGAAAATTTAAATACTCTAATTTCATATAGATTTCTTCAAGGTGTTGGCGGCAGTGTTGGTACAGTTATGGCGAGAGCTATGATTAGAGATACAATGTCAGGAGAAGAATCAGCAAAACCATTATCAAGAGTTATGGCTTTTATGGGAATGGCACCTATGATTGCTCCAGTTGCAGGTGCCTTTGCAACAAGTCTATATGGAGATCCTAAAGGTATTTTTTTTATCACCTTAATAATCGGTGTAATTATATTGATATCAGTATTGTTAAAATTACCTGAGACGAGAAAAATCGAGCATAGCAAAATAATTTCTAATGAGCCATGGCATGATAAATATAAGTATCTTTTAGGTTCAAAAGTGTTTATTGGTTCAACATTTATGTATGGTTTTACTACTGGAAGTTTCTTTTCAATTCTTGCAGTAGGCTCTACAGTTTTTTCAGTCAACCTAGGAATTGATTCAACTGGTTTTGGCTTGATATGGAGTTCAATGACGATTCTTTATGCTTCAAGTGCTTTTTTAAGTGGTAACCTTTCTGCATCTCTTGGATTAATTAAGGTAATGAGAATAGGCGTATTAGTAAATTTAGTCTCTGGAGTAATGTTTTTTAGTCTTATCGCAATTTTTGGTGTCACGATATATACAATAATTTTTCCATTAATTTTTATGTTTATTGGTCATGGCTTTATAGTTCCCAGTTCTATGACAAAAGCAGTTAGTGATAGACCAGAAATCGCAGGATCTAGTTCAGGACTCTCTAGTGCATTGGGTTTGGTGACTGGAGGCTTATTTAGTATTTTATCTGGTGCTTTGTATACAGGTAGTTTTTTGCCCATCTCATTTATTGTTATGGTTTCAACAATTTTATGTTATTTATGCTACTTTTTAGTTAGTAAGGATGAGAACAAGGCTTAAATATTAATCATTAATTAAGTTTGTCTATGACCTCACAGTCATTTTTTATTTTTCTTTAGCTACCTGGTTTTGCAACACCTATCCAAACTTCCACAAGAAGCAGAAACCAGATTGTCAAAACAAATATTCTTGCTTTAGCCAAACTTGCTGCCATCGCAATATCATCCGCTTCATTGATATTATCTGTGGCAATGTTGTGAATTCCAGTAATAAAGCCACCAATGTATTTTCTAATCATGATTCCACAAAATATTAATGCAGCAAAAATAATTAATTTAGCTCCTATCCAAGGATTTTCATCCAAGCGATCGGTATATAAGAATGCATACATAACAGAGGCAATGAGGGTAAATACCATAATCCATCTAAAATAATAATCAATTTTAGTCATTTTCTTAACCAAATCAGTGCCTTCATTAAAATGTATATAGATCAATGCAAATGTCCAGATAGGACCTAATAGTATGATTCCAATCATCTGCCATAATGGATGATCAATCCCATAGTAATGAGTAAGAATACCACCAACAGTTAACATTAGACTCAAGCAGAGTCTTGGTATGAGATCAAGATTCATCATAATAGTTCCTGCTGCTTGTCTCGCTCCTCTTGACAACTTTGAATTAATTGCAAATCCACTAGAATAGAAGACACCAATGTCTCCGCCTAACCAATAGGCAAAGAGAAGTAAATGTAAAAGTAATGCTATATCTTGTCCTGACATATTAATCCCCTATTTAATTAGTTAATGTAACAATTGTTTTTCCAAAATTTTCTCCACGCATCAATGAGCAAAAATGCATAGGTGCATTTTCAATTCCAAAAACTTCATCCTCAATATAATTGATTTTAGCTTCTTTAAGCCATTGAGACGCGAGCGTAATAAATTCTTGCTGTTTGTCATAATGATCATAGACTACAACTCCTTTGATGCTTGCTCTAGACCCAACAATCGGACCTAAGTTAGGACCAGGAGGAGGTGTATTTAAATTATATTGAGTCATAAATCCACATAAGACAATTCTTGCAAACATTGCTAGATTCTTAGTCATAATATTGAGAGTTTCACCACCAACGTTGTCAAAGTAGATATCCAGGCCATCAGGACAAACTTCTTTGATTCTTTCACTTAAATTCTCTGTTTTATAATTAATGCATTCAATAAAGCCAAATTTTTCTTTAACCACTTTGCATTTTTCATCACTGCCAGCAATACCTATAGCTTTTGCTCCATGTATTTGTGCAATTTGGCCAACCATACAACCGACAGGTCCACTGGCTGCTGAGACTACAACTACATCATTTTGTTTTGGTTCACCATAAACCAGTAGGCCAGCATATGCAGTTAAACCAGGCATACCCAGTATACCTAGATTGGTACTGAGTGGTGCTAATGATGGTTCTATTTTTCTAATACCTTCACCATTTGATACTCCATATTCTTGCCACCCATTTGAGCACATAATTATTTCACCAACTTGAATATTGCTATTTTTTGAATCGATAACTTTTGCCACAGTTCTTCCCACAATGGTGTCACCAATGTTTACTTTTTCAGAATAGATATGTTTACCAGTGATAACCCCTCTGATATAAGGGTCCAATGAAAGATGAATGGTTTTTGTGAGTATCTCATTCTTTTTTAATTCTGGTAATGGGCTTTCACTTACCTCAAAATCACCTTCTTCAGGTATACCATCAGGTGTCTTCTTCAAGACAATTTTTTTATTCATTTGTAAAGTTGGAATTAAATTTGTTCTAGCATGTATTCACAGCTACTAACTTCGAAACCACCCTCTTCAACATTAAGTATTTCTACAACACCATCATTTGCCACTAATGAAAAGCGTTGCGATCGGGTACCCATTCCAAAACCTGATGCATCTAACTCTAAACCAAGAGCCGCTGTAAATTCCCCATTTCCATCAGCAAGCATTAATACTTTACCATCTGCACCTTGATTTTTTCCCCATGCATCCATTACAAAAACATCATTTACAGAGACACAAGCAACTGTATCAATACCTTTATCTGATAATTGTTGAGCTAGATTTACAAATCCTGGTAAATGTTCTTGTGAACAAGTTGGTGTAAAAGCACCTGGTACTGCAAATAATGCTACTCTTTTATTTTGAAATAAATCAGAAAAACTGACTGGCACGGGTCCTTCATTAGTCATTGTTGTAAGGTTAATTTCAGGAATTCTATCTCCTACACTTATTGTCATGTTGATCTCCATAATTGATGTTGTTTTATTAACTCTAAATTTTAGCTATATCTTATTACATAAAAGATTATTGAACCATAAATAATGCAATTCTAGGAATAAACGATACCAGTATTAGTCCAATTAACATGATAATAAGAAATGGGATTGTTGCTTTACAAACAGTCCAAAAGCTTTCTTTAAATACGCCCATGGCAACAATTAGATTGAGGCCCAGAGGTGGAGTTAGATAACCAATCTCTAGGTTCATTACCATGATAATGCCAAAATGGATAGGATCGATACCTTGTGACTCCGCAATTGGATTGAGCATTGGTGCTAGAATTAATATTGCTGAACCTATGTCAATGATACAGCCAATCAATAATAGAAAAAAATTAATACCTAAGAGAGCAGAAACAGGGTTATCAATTCTTTCACTGAGCCAAGCTACTAAGCTTTGGGGTACTTCTTCGTATGTTAAAAAAACATTCAAGCTTAGAGCTATCATTAAAACAGGAAATAAAGAGCCTAATAATTTTGTTGTGTCTGAAACCACGTTAAATAAAACATCAAATTTCATTTCTTTATGGATGAAAATTTCAATAAACATGGAATAAACAACAGCAACAGCAGCTGATTCTGTTGCCGTAAAATAACCTGTATAAATTCCTCCCAGTATAATAATTGGCATAAGTAAGGCCCAGATACCATTCTTTAAAGTTATTAGAATATATTTCAAATTCCATTGGCCTTCTCGGTGTCCAAAATTTTGCAACATTGCATAACTCAACATAAGAAATGTTAATAATAGTGCTGGCATTATTCCAGCAATAAATAAATCACCTATTGAGGTTTGAGTCATTATTCCATAGAGAATAAGTGGAATGCTTGGAGGAACAACAATACCCAAGGTTCCTGCAGCACATAGCGCACCTAAAGCAAAGTTTTTTGGATAACCAGCATTAATTAAAGCAGGATACATAAGTGTGCCTATAGCTAATAGTGTCACGGTACCGGATCCCGAAACAGCAGCAAAAGCTGCACATGAAAGTATTGTCGCAATAGCTAAACCACCAGGAATGGGTGCTGTTAGTGCTGTCATTAAATTAATAAGTCTTGAGGCCATACCTCCTTTAGACATGATATTTCCTGCAAGTATAAAAAGAGGAATTGATAAAAGAATATCTTTATTGGCAGCATCCCATGCATCAACCACTATATTACTGATTACTGCATCACCAAAAGCCCAGTAAGAATAGGCAGTAACTGTGCCAAGTATTACTATGAGGTTTTGTCTTAGTAATAATAAGACGATTACAATAATGGGTAAGAGTATTGTGTTCATGGTTGTTTTAAGTCATGCTTATTCATGTTTCTCAGTGTCTTTAAGAGGTCTATATTTAGGATGAATTGCATAGATTGAATGTCTTATTGCAGCAATAAAAAATGCAATAGGTATGACCATTTGAAAAGGCCAGATAGCCATTCTTAAAACAATTGATTGCACATCATCCCTATAGGTTTCTGCAACGACTTGAAAGGCAATGATTGCAAAGCATAAACAAAAAAAAGACATAAAGCCTTCTTGTAGTTGAATCAGTACAGGTTCGAATTTTTTAGGAAGCCAATTGTCAGAAAATTTTGGTCGTAAATGAGCGCCCTCAGAAGATGCAACACCTAAGCCAAACATAACAACAAAAAGATTAGCATAAACACCAACTTGTCTGGACCAATGTAGTCCAGTTCCAGTTATTTCTCTCATAGCCACATCTGTAAACATGACAGTGACTAAAACTAAAAAAGCAAAAAATGTAATGGATTTTTCAAATGTTGTTAATAATTTTAAAGTTTGTTTAATCATGAGATATTTTCATTGTAAACTATGATTTAATAAAAAATCATATGAATTAAAAAAAGGGTTCTTTATGACAAACAACCAAACAATTACTATTTCCGATGAAGTAAAAAAATTTCTGAAATCCAATCATCAATTGTTGATTAACGGCGAATGGATGCCTTCCTCTTCAAATGAAAAGATTAAAGTTTTTGACCCTGCAAATGAACAGCTTTTAACAGAAGTTGAATCGGGCAATGCAGCAGATATTGATTCAGCTGTATCAGCTGCAAGAAAAGCATTGACTGGAGAGTGGTCAAAAATAACTTCACATGATCGTGCTCGAATGCTTGATCGTTTGGCAGATGATATAGAGGCTAATTTTTCAGTATTGTCTGAAATAGAAGTGCTTGATAATGGTATGCCATTAGAATTAGCTCAATATTCAATAGCAAGTCATGGCACTACATTACTAAGATATTTTGCTAGCTGGGCGAATAAACTCCATGGTCAAACAATTCCAGTTTCACCAGCGGGTGCGATTAATGGAGAATCTTTGACATATACCAGAAAAGAACCCATTGGCGTTGTCGGTGCAATTATCCCTTGGAACTCTCCACTGATATTTGCAATACTTAAATTGGGCCCTGCTTTAGCTGCGGGTTGTACAGTTGTCTTGAAGCCAGCAGAATTAACACCAGTATCAGCTTTATTTTTAGGACATTTGATACAAAAATCTGGAATTCCTAAAGGCGTTGTGAATATTGTCACAGGTTATGGAGAAACAGCTGGTCAAGCATTATCAGAGCATCCCGATGTGGATAAAATAACATTCACTGGGTCCACTGAGGTTGGTAAGAAAATTGTTGAAGCCTCTATTGGAAATCTGAAAAAAGTGACGCTTGAACTTGGAGGTAAAAATCCTATGGTGATTTTTCCAGATGCCGATTTAGAAAAAGCCATACCAGGAGCAGCACGAGCCTGTTTTTTTCTTCAGGGTCAAAACTGTATGGCTGGTACTAGGTTGTTTGTTCATGAGGATATTTATCAAGTTGTGCTCAACGGGGTTAAAGAAATAGCTGAAGCATTCACCGTTGGACATGGGCTTATTTCTGGTAATGATTTTGGTCCACTGATTTCTAAAACACAAAAAGAAAGAGTGATGTCTTATATAGACTTAGGTCGTGAAGAAGGTGCTGAGTTATTAACAGGCGGGGATTCTTTTAGCGATCAAGGGCATTTTGTCCAACCAACAATTTTCTCTAATGTAGATGGAGAGATGAGGATTGCTAAGGAGGAAATATTTGGGCCTGTTTTATGTGCACAATCCTTTACTCATCAAGATTTAGAACAAATTGCATCTGAAGCCAATGATACGCCTTATGGTTTATCAGGCAGTGTCTGGTCACAAGATATTTCAATTGCTCACAAGATGGCTATGCTTATTGATGCTGGTCAAGTCAGTATTAATTGCCATGCTGCTGTTGATCCTGCCATTCCTTTTGGTGGTAATAAACAATCTGGTTGGGGAAGAGAGTTTGGAGCAGAAGGTCTCGAAGCTTATTTAAAGACAAAGGCAACCACAGTTATATTTTAGGTTTACCAAGCAACTTCTTGACCAAAACGATCAAGAAACATACCACTATTATCGGTGGTTAATGCTTCAAACATTGTTTGTTGTTTTTGTACACTATCATTTGCATCTACCTCAGCTGTATCACCACCTAGATAGGTTTTACACCAACCGGGAGCTAATGCGATTGTAATGATATCCTTCCAATCACTTGCCATCCCTTTAGCAATTATATTAAGTCCTGATTTACTAGCTCTATAAGAATAAAGACCACCAAAATTATTCTGTGAAACAGAACCTAGATCACTGGACATCATTACTAAGATTTTTTTTTCACTTATAGCTATATGATCATGAAATGCTGTAGCAACTTTGAAAGGCGACAGTAAATTCACTTCAATGATATTTCGCCATATTTTATAATCCATATTGTCAATTTTCTGATATTCCATTGCTCCGGGCATACCCTCAGGACCCAGTATTCCTGCATTGTTAATTAGGATATCAATAGCTTCTTTTCTATAATGTTTAGCAAGTTTATCTATGGAATCATGGTCAGTGACATCAAGTTGCTCAATGACGAATTTATCTCCATATTGTTTTTTGAGATCTTGTAATTCATCCGCTTTTTCTGGATTTCTTGCACACGCAATTACTTTCCAACCCTTATTAGCATATTGTTTAACATGTTCATAACCCAAGCCTCTATTTGCTCCAGTAACGAAAACAGTCGACATATATTTCTCCTTTTAACAATTTTAAAATAAGATCATAATAGCAGAATAGGTATTTATTTATAAAATTAACTATGAGGAAAAAGTATGTCAAATTCTGATTATATTTCAGCGCTTGAAATGAATAAAACCATTAAAACAGATCAACTAAAACAAGAAACACAAGAGTACTTTAAAGAATGTGAAGATAAGCTTGGTTTTGTTCCGAATGTTTTATTGGCTTATAGTTTCGATGAAGAGAAATTAGATCATTTTATGGGATTTTATAACAATCTAATGTTGAGTGATTCAGGGCTCACAAAACTTGAACGGGAAATGATAGCTGTTGTTGTTTCTTCTTATAATCGATGCCATTATTGCATAGTCTCTCATGGAGCAGCAGTTAGACATATGTCAAAAGATCCGATACTAGGAGAATTACTAGTTTCTAATTATAAAGCCGCTGACCTTGATTGTAGGCAAAAAGCCATGTTGGATTTTTCATGGAAATTAAGTGATTCTCCTGACTCTATTGAGGAAGCTGATAGAGAAATACTTCGTCAGAATGGTTTTTCTGATAAAGATATTTGGGATATAGCAGCGGTTGCTTCGTTTTATAATATGAGCAATAGAATGGCGACTGCACTGAATCTACAACCCAATCCTGAGTATCATTCAAAAGCAAGATAATTTTTTCTCTAGCAAGTTACTGCCCTCCCCCAACTGGAGTAAATGGGTTGATGATTAAGTAGTATTTTTTTTGAATAACTTCTATTCTCCTTCATTGCCCAATTAGCTCTTGAGCTATAATGCTCTACATTGTCCCACCATATCTTTGGATTTTTACCCATTGACGATGTTAGTGATATATCTTTTTTTAACCAAGTTAATCCCCCATTATATGAACTAAGTATCATTGCCCATTGATTGCATTCATCTTTCGCTTTAATTTCTTTATCAAGCCATTGATCATAGAGTAGCATTGCATGTATTGCCCATATTGGGTTGTAAACATTACCATTGGAGAGTTCAGGATAAATTTCTTTCAGCCAACTTGCAGTTGACGGTGTGAACTGTGTTAAACCATCAGCATAAGGACTCTTTGCAAGGTAATCCCAGGAGCTTTCTTGCTGTATTTGCGAAGCAAACAATGCAACTGGCGCATTCATACCCCAGGTAATTCTTGAGTAACGAATTAAATCTCTTTTATATTTGAGGCTTTTTCTTGGTTCGGGTGTTGCTATTGTTATGGGTACTAGTATAAAAATAATCATGAAGATGATTTTTTTCATAAAGCAAGTGACATACCAAGAATTGTTGCAAGTATAATTAATGCTCTTCGAATGGCAATAGATGATCTTATTATTGGTTCTTGGTCTTTTCCATCATTGATACCAGGCCGCATATGAGGGAATAAAAGATAATCAATCCAATAACCAAGAATAGCTGCAAGCGTTACCAAGCTTGCTTTAAATATAATGACTGGGAGTTGTGCTGGGCTAATTAAAAAAACAGACGTTAGTAATAGAACTGTGATTATAGCGAAAAAACTTCTATTAATTGGGGCTTGCATGATTCTAATCTCCTAATTTCAATACTAATACTTTACTAAATTTGTTTACATATTTAAAAAATGATTATAATTTTATTCTATTTCATATTTCTTAAATGATAGTATACAGATCATAATTTTATAAAAGTGGAAAGGCATATGAGCAAAGAACTTCCTCAAGAAATAATGAGCTATGCAATAGATATTGCTGGTAATTTTGGACTTAAACTATTAACAGCATTAATTGTAATTATCGTTGGTAGGCAATTAGTTAAAATATTACTTAAGGTTATTAAAGTAGCTCTCGAAAAATCTAAAACCGAAGAAACTGTTAGAATTTTTATAGCTAATTTACTGAATACTATTTTTTCAGTAATTATATTTATTGCTGCTATCAATCAATTAGGTGTAGAAACCACCTCAATTATTGCCCTATTAGGTGCAGCTGGATTAGCAATCGGCTTAGCTTTACAGGGTTCTTTGTCTAATTTTGCAGCTGGCATTCTTATAGTTATCTTTAGACCTTATAAAGTAGGAGATTATATAGAGGCCGGATCAAATGCTGGCACAGTTAAAGATATACAAATTTTCTCCACGGTTTTGAGAACACCAGATAATAAGTCTATTGTTGTTCCCAATGGTTCAATAATGGATGGAAGTATTACAAATTACTCAGGACAACCAACTCGACGGATAGATATTATTGCAAGTTGTAGTTATGAGGATGATTTGAAAAAGGTAAAGGAAGTTCTCAAAACTATATTGGATAATGAAAAGCGAATATTACCTGAGCCAAAACCCCAAATAGCTGTTTCTGAGTTAGCTGACAGCAGTGTAAACTTTATTGTTAGGCCTTGGGTTAATTCTTCAGAATATCTTCCTGTAAAGTATTCCTTATTAGAAGAAATAAAGAATACATTCGATAGAGAAGGAATTTCTATTCCATATCCACAGACTGATATTCATATTCATGAAAAAAAGGCATAGCTCTAAGAGCTATGCCTTTTAATACTTTGCCCTTATATTAGGAAGCGGCTTTTACCCAAGTTTGAAATACTGGGTCACTTGGAGCATCCAAGCCTGTTTCTTCCTTACAGCGTTTCTTCAGTTCTGCTATGCTTTCAAAGCCTTTATCAAACAACTTAGTTTTGCCTCTTTCTTTAGACAGCTTTTCTCGTAGTTTGGTTGTGGCTGCTTTGCTGACAGTATAATCTGACTTTACAATGACACCATAATTCTTCTTAGCACCTTCTCTTGTGAGCAATCCTGCCTCTACATCAAAGGCAACTCTTTCAGCTGGTCTTGTGAAAGGATCTCCCCATCCTCCACCACCCCAGGTGACATGGTAAAGTGTATCGCCTTCATAGACTTGTAATCGGTCACACTTAGAGGGAAGGATTTCAGTATCACCATTTTTTCTTACCAACGTTTTAGTGCTTCTAGCACCTGGGTGACCACCGTTAACTCCCCAAGGGTATGTGAGCCATCTATCATCATGAATGGATACATTACCTGGTTCTAGAAATTTATAAGTAGTTGCTAGGGCATTTCCACCACGATGGAATCCAGCGCCTCCTGAATCAGGAACAGTATAGTATTCCTCTATTACTAAGGGGAAATAACTTTCAAGGAATTCATTAGGAACATTCGTGAAGCTGGGCCATAGAGAGTGACCATCAGGACCATCTCCCATTGGTTTTCCAGGAACACCTCCAAAACCAATCATATAGAGCTGATACCATTCACCATGTTTATCATAACCAGAATACATTAAATGCGGACTGTCTGAAAAACCTGCTGCACAGAGAAAATCTGGAGCACCCTGTCCTAGTAATCCGCCTAAGACATCAAATATTCGTCCCAATGCATGAGTTCTACATGAAAGAGCTGCAGGATATTTTGGTTTTAATATGCTTCCATCTGGAATTCTAACTTCCATCAGATCATAGAAACCATCATTAAACATAATTGCAGGATCAAACACCATTATCATATAAACACCACAAAACATTTTGAACATTTCTTCGTTTAAGAAGAAGTTAATTGAACTAGTTGATTGTGGGTCCGTGCCTTCAAAATCAAAAATAACTTTATCGCCTTTTCTCCACATGGCGCATTTAATTTTATAAGGACCCATTTCTAGACCATCATCACAAATATAGTCTTCAAAATATTGTTTTTCTGTAGGCACAGTCGTTTTGATTAACTTTGCCATAGCCTTTTTATTTCGATCCAAAAGTTCTTCTAATGCTGAATAGTAGACGTTGTCACCAAATCGTTCAGCAGCCTCAATAACTCTTTTTTCTGCTGTTCTGATGGATGCTACAATCGCATTAAAATCACTTCTATTCCATTGAGGCAATCTACAGTTATGTAAAATTAGCTCAAGCATATCTTCTTGAAGAACATCTTTTTTGAAAATTTTTGTCGGTGGAATTCTAATCCCTTCTTCAAAAATTTCGGTTGCATCTGTTGGCAAGCTTCCTGGTACTTTTCCACCCACATCAGTCATATGGCCAAACATAGCTGCATAACTGATCAGTCTTCCATCTTTGAAAATAGGTCTAAGAAGCAGCCAATCATTATTATGACTTACTGCACCATTACAAGAATAAGGATCACTAGTGAGGAACATATCTCCTTCTTCGATAGTACCTTCGAAAGCTTCTTTAAAGCCATGAATGAAGCTACCAAATTGTCCTACAACCATTTTTCCTTCTAGGTTTGCAATCATTGGAAATTCATCACCTTGTTCTCTTATTCCTGGTGACATAGCAGTTCTAAATAATACTGCATCCATTTCCCATCTAGCTGAGAACATAGCATTTTCTATCACATCAAGTGTAATAGGATCAATTTTAACTTTTTTAAATGGTTTATTATTTGTTTGAATTAATTTTGCTGTCATTTCATGCTCCCTTAAGCGTCTGGATTAATTAGAATGTTGCCAAATTTATCAATTTGACCATTATGGCCTGATAAAATTAGTGTCGTTGAGTCCATCTCAGTCACAATTGCCGGACCTTTTACAACATTGCCTTGTTTTAATAGTGAACGTCTGTAAATTTTGGCTATTTGATTTTTACCTTCCATAAAAACAGTTGCATTATCATCAATGATTGATTTCTTAGTAGGTTCTTTTGAACCTCTACCAACTGATGGTGCTTTTATGCTCAAGGCTTTGTCTTTCACTACAGCTCTAAGATTTACTAATTCTTTTTCAGCGTCCAAAGAAAATGTAAAGAGTTGTTCATGTTGTTCATCAAACTTATCACCAATTGCATTAAGTCCTTTCTTTTTAAGATCAGATAGCTCAAAGTCAACTGTGATAGTTAGACCTTGACCGTGATATCTGATATCAACTTGAAAAGATGTAGTTCGATTTTTCTTAGGAGAGTTCTCTGCATCTAATGACTTAGATGCTTTCTTTTCTAGATTAGTGAAAATATTCACGACTTCTTCTTTATTAGTGTCTTTAAATTTTCTAATAAATGACATTGATGATTCATCTTGAATATTAGTTGTCACATCCCCATAAGCACATAATACACCTGGGCCTGGAGGTATAATTACTGGCCATGAATTAATGAGCTTACCTAAAGCGTTAGCATGTAATGGGCCTGCTCCTCCAAAACCTATTAAAGCAAATTCTCGAGGATCATATCCTTTCTCAACAGAGACCAAACGGAGTGCACCATACATATTCTCATTAACAATATCTATAATTCCCGCAGCTGCCTTATTAATAGATAATCCTAAAGCTTTTGCTACAGATTTTACTGATTCTTGAGCTAGATCTTTTCTAATCTTCCATTCTGAGTCTCCACCCAATTCTACACCTGATGGCATATAGCCTAATACTACATTTGCATCCGTTACAGTTGGTTCAGTTCCACCTTTATTGTACGCTGCTGGACCAGGTTCTGCTCCTGCACTTTGTGGCCCTACTCTTAGCGCACCCGTCAATTCAGGTACATGAGCGATCGAGCCTCCACCTGCTCCCACTGTTCTAACATCGACAGATGAGGCGCGAACAGTAACATCACCCACTGATGTTTCTCTACTTTGCTCTGCTTTACCATCTTTTACTAGTGATACATCAGTAGATGTTCCACCCATATCAAAAGTCAGAAGATTCTCATAACCTGCTTGTTTTGCTATCCATATAGCACCCGAGACACCGCCTGCTGGACCACTCATTAGCAAACTAACAGGGGAATCTGAAGATGCTTTTGCTGATGCCAATCCTCCATCTGAACGAAGAATTTGAAGTTTGATGTCCTTTCTCATTTTCTTCAAACCGTTTTGAAGGTTTTTGACATATTCAGCTACTTTTGGTCTGACATATGAGTTAGCTACAGTCGTAATCGTTCTTTCGTATTCTTGCATTTCTGGAACTACTTCTGATGATAGAGATACAGGAATTTTAGGCAGCAACTTTTTCTTTTTTATTTGTGCTCTAATTTCTTTTTCATGCTTATCATTTGCAAAAGAGTTGATTAATGAAACTGTAACGGCCTCGATTCCTTTTTTAGATAATTCTTTAATATCCTTAGCAAGTTTCCCTACTTTTAAACTTGATATAACTTCTCCTTTTGATGACATTCTTTCATCAGCTTCAATAGTTAAGGCTAACGGTGCTATTGGATCACTCTTATTGTAGATTACCCAACCACCTAAGCCACCTGGCACAAAGGATCTTGCAATCTGAAGTACTTGTCGGTAACCTTTTGTTGTAATTAAGCCAACTTTAGCGCCAGTGCCAGTCAATATAGTATTGGTTGCAACTGTCGTTCCATGCATTACTGAAGTAATTTCACCAGGTTGAATATCTGCATTTTTGCAAACTCTATGAATTCCATTGAAGACACCTCTTGAAGAATCATCAGGTGTACTCGGAACTTTGGCTGTGTGTAGTTCTCCTGTTTTTTCGTTGACTAAAAGAAGGTCAGTGAAAGTTCCTCCTACATCAACACCTAGTCGATAGCTCATTTTTTCTCCTAAATTTTATTTATTCGCTCTAAAGAATTTTTTTCTCTATTGGTTTTTAACTCTTTCTGAAACAAATTTAATCTCATCTTCAAGTTCAGAACAATAATGATACTTTTATTGAAAATTTATTTCAGCATTTTCTGGAAAAATTCCAGCCTTAGGCACCATAGCCGGTACCGAATGTTCTAATTTATTTTCCAACCATTCTGAGGTCTGAACAATTTTTTTCAAGTCTACACCTGACTTAATACCAGATCTATCTAGCATATAAAGCAAGTCATCCATGGGGATATTACCTGTTGCTTTAGGTGCAAAAGGACAGCCACCTATACCGCCTGTTGAAGCATCAATTATGCTGACACCAGCTTCAATAGCTGCTGCTGCATTAGCTAGACCTGTGTTTCTAGTATTATGCAAATGTGTTCTTAGAGGTATTGTTGGTGCTAGCTCTTTAATTAATGAAAATGTTTTCTTTACTTGGTTAGGAACAGCAACACCAACTGAATCTGCTAATCCTAAGATATTTGGCTCACCTTGAAGTACTTTTTCTGCAATTGACGCAATCATTTCAGGATCAACCTCTCCTTCATAAGGGCAACCAAATGAGCATGCAATAATGACATTGGTTCTAATACCTGCTGATTTTGCATCCGATGCAATTCTAAGCCAGTTATCAATGGATTCTTGAGTGACTACATTTTGATTTTTCATGTTATAGGTATCAGTACTTACTATAACCATACCTACTTCATCAATTCCGCAATCTCTAGCTCTTTCAAAACCTCGTTGATTCATAATTAAACCAATATAGGAAACATCATCACGTTCCGGGAGGCTTTCTACTAATTTTTCAGCATCAGCCATTTGAGGTACTTTTTTTGGATGTACAAAGCTGGTGACTTCAATTTGCTTAATCCCAGCATCCATTGTTTTAATTATAAAATCTCTTTTAACATCAGTTGAAAGTATTGTTGGCTCACTTTGCAAGCCGTCTCTGGGTCCTACTTCAAGTAGTGAAACTTTTTTCACAAAAACTCTCCTTTAAAAGATTTAATATTTGATATGCAAGTGTATACAAATATTGTGATATTCTCTATTTTTTAGAAATGAGATTTAAAATGGATATAGGAAGAATATTAGCGATCACGGTTGGAGCATCTGATCTAGATATTATGGAGCACACTTATGCTAAATATTTGGGGTATCGTTCTGTAAAATCGGGTTTTATTTCTCATGATGAAGCTCATAACTGGGGAGCTGAAAAATTAATTGATGCTCCATATATAATTATGCAGCCAGAAAAGTCAGATGATTTTTCATTTCGTTTTATACTGCAACCAAAGCAATCGAATTATATTCCATTTACAACCTATGGTTGGAATGCTGCTGAAGTAATTGTAGAAGATGTCGATGCATTGGAAGAAATTATTCAAGAATCTTCATTTGAGATTATTGGATCGCCAGCAGATCTATCATTCACAAGTGATATAAGAGCAATGCAAGTGATAGGCCCTGCCCAAGAAATACTATACCTCACTCAATTTAAGAGAAAGATTAAAGAATTCGATAGTCCCACTCCCAGATGCTCTGTTGATCAGACATTCATTGTAATATTAGCAGGCAAGTCAATAGATTCTATGCAGGAATATTATGCAAGAGAATTCAATTTAAGAAAATCACCAATTATGGAGTCTAGAATTCGCTCCATATCAAAGGCATTTAATTTACCTGAGGAAACAAAATATAATGCTGCTGCAATTGCAATCAAAGATCAATGCTTGATTGAATTGGATGAAATGCCAAAAGAAGCTTCAAAAAGATCCACTATGAAGGGCTATTTATCACCTGGTATATCAATAGTGTCTTTTAAGTTATATGACAAGAAAAAAATTTTTAATGGTTATAACACTCAATTACCCAATCTAGAGCAGTCTCAATGTCTAATTAAGCGAGGATTGGGTAATGAACTAATAGAACTTATTTCTGATTGAGTGTTTTAGTTTTATACAATTTATCCTTTCTGATGTAGAATTTACCTACTTACACAACTTAAACCTAATAAAAGGGGAACTTAGAAATGAAGAAAAATATCAAATATTCAATATTTTCAATTTTCATTACAACACTAATTTTAACATCTAATGTATACGCTCAAAATGAGGGTGGACTAGAGGAGATTGTTGTTACAGCCCAAAAAAGATCTGAATCTTTGCAGGAAGTACCAATTTCTATTCAAGTCTTTTCATCCGATGATATAGAACGTCTCGCAGTTACAAATACAATCGACTTAGTGAGAAATGTACCGGGTATGGTTGGTGTTACTAATGTGGGTCTACCACAAGCAGCAGCATATTTCATAAGAGGTATAGGACAAGATGAATCCGTATCAACTCTTGATCCGGCAGTAGGAACTTTTGTTGATGGCGTCTTTTTATCAAGACAAATTGCTAACAATTCAAGATTGTATGATATTGAGAGCGTTGAAGTTCTAAAAGGACCACAAGGTACTTTGTATGGAAGAAGTACAACGGGTGGTGCAGTTCGTATTATCACCAAGAAGCCTACTGAGGAAACAGAAGGCTGGTTTGATATTGCATACGGTGAATACAACACAATAGAGGCTTCTGGAAAACTTAATTTTCCATTAACCGATAATCTCTTTGCTAAGGTAACTACTTTTTATATTGATCAAGAAGATGGATTTCTACAGAATGTCACCTTGAATAAAGACCAGTGGAAAAGAGATGCCAGAGGTGCCAGAGCACAACTAATATATCTTCCTAGTGATCGCACAGAGATTTTATTCTCAGCAGAGTACTCTCAAGATGATACTGGAGGAGCCCAAGGCTCTAATAAACTGAGTGCTTGTTGTGGAGATGATTTATTTGTAGTTGAGAGTGGATTGGAAAATACTTGGGCCAGTACTGAATTAATGGCCTTGAGTGTAAAAGCAACAATGGATTTTGATAATTTCCAAATGGAAATCATTGCTGCTGATCGTGATTTGGATCATAGTTTCAATAATGATTATTCCGACCAACCTGTTCCTGCTTACTCCATTCCAAATCTTAGCAATCATAAGCAAACCAGTCTTGAGGTTAATTTTACAGGTGAAGTCGATGGAGCCAATTATCCAGGAATCCAATGGGCTGTAGGCGCATCATATTATGATGATGATAATGCTGTTCTTTTTGGCGATGCTTTATTCCTTTTTGGTGGAGCAGTGGCTGGAACATTTATGAGAGATTTAACCAATGTCACAGAAGCTCGAGCAATTTATGCCGATATTTCTGTTGAACTTGGCGGTGGATGGGGTTTAACAGCAGGTGGAAGGCTTACTAAAGATGAAAGAGAAGTGAATGTAGAACAGTTTTTAGACTTGAACGGAGTTCCATGGCAAGCCAGAACTAGGGCTAATTTCATGGATCGAAGTGGATGGTTATCAACTGCTGCTATAGGACAACCTTTTGATAATGCAACTGTTGAAGCACTTGGTACAAAAACTAAGCTTGAAGCTGATGAATTTACAAGTCGTGTCGTGCTAGATTATAAGAAGTCTGATGACCTTATGTTTTATGCCAGTATTGCTGATAGTTTTAAAGGCGGCGGTTGGGCATCAAGGGTCACAGCTGCTAGTGATTTTAAAGACCTTAAGCCTGAATTTGTTACCAACTTCGAAATGGGAATGAAAAGTGAGTGGGCTAATGATACCGTTAGAGTGAACCTTACTTATTTCAGTGCAGACTATACGGATCTTCAAATTACAGCTATTGATCAAAATACTGGAGCATTTGTTTATTCTAATAAAGCTGATGCATCAGTTGATGGAATAGAAGGTGAATTTGTATATATAGCTTCGGATAATCTTACACTGTTTGCTAACCTTTCAACTCTTGAAGGGAATTACACTGATTTAAGACCGGGAGCCGAAGGATTAGCAACAAAAGAATTGAAAAGAACACCAGATTTTTCATATCGTTATGGTTTTTTATACGACCAAGCTATTGAATCAGGAGAGATGAATGTGTCTGCAGTTATCAATAAAACAGATGAGTATTTCAGCAATCAAAATAATACTCCCAATGGTTATAGACCAGCAGTGAGCAAGCTTGATCTTACAGTTACTTATCGACCTAATGATGGTGACTGGAGATTGATAGCAAGTTGTAATAACTGCACTGATGAGAGGAATGCTAACTCTACTCTTGATTTTGGTACTTTGGGTTTTGTTACACAATTCCAAGATATGCCAAGGTTGTGGAGAATATCTTATCGATACGATTTCTAAATAAAAAATTTAGATAATTGTTAATATAATTGGCCGGTAGTAATACCGGCCTTTTTTATTAATAAATATTAGCAATGGAAACTTTAAGCCAAATTGAAATAATCAGTATTGTTAGCCTCATCTTATTATCAGGCTCAATCGCTGGAATTTTAGCTGGTTTGATTGGCGTTGGTGGAGGCATAGTGGTTGTCCCACTCCTCTTTTATTTATTTACTTATTTGGGTTATAACGAAGCTATTATCATGCATATGGCTGTTGGTACTTCTCTTTTTATAATTGTACCAACAAGTATTAGATCTGCAGTTCAGCATAGAAGTAGAGATGCATTTGATAATATAGTTTTTAAACGTTGGTTTTTTCCTCTTGCTTTCGGTGCTCTATTGGGGAGTGTTATTGCTAGCTTTTTATCATTTAAAATACTAACTCTTTTTTTCGCAGTGATCGCTGGTATCGTTTCAATTCAGATGCTACTGAATCAAAAAGAAACTAAGTTGCCAAGTGTAATATTTAGTATTGCTCCTTTTTTTATAGGTATTATTTCAGCAATGATGGGTATTGGTGGAGGCACTCTCAGTGTTCCAGTTATGAACTTCTCAGGCATTGAGATTAAAAAAGCTATTGGCACATCTGCAGCCTTTGGAACTGTTATTGCTATTCCCGCTTCTATTGGTTTTATGATTGGAGGGTTTAGCCAATCTTCCCTTTTGCCGCCCTTCTCTTTGGGCTATATAAACTGGCTATTTTTTATTTTAATTGTTCCTGTAACATTAATATTTGTTCCAGTGGGTGTGAGAATAGCCCACAAAATATCTCAAGATATTCTACGAAAATTGTTTGGCCTATTCCTAGCTATCACTGCTGCCAAGATGTTTAGTGATCTAGTATAGGAATCTTAATGGGACTTATTAGAAGCTAAGAGCTTGTGATTCCCCACTTCTTAGTTGCTCTTCTATATTTTTCATTTGGTTTTGCAATAGAGTAACTCTTTCGACTTCTTTCTCTAAAAACTTTTGCCAATTTTGAACTGTTTTTACCGTTGCAGGTGTTGGACACGTAATAATCTTTCCTTCAATTTCTTTACCCATATCTTTGAATGCTTTTTGGGTTTCCAAAGTTATTGTTAGAGTTTCTCTATTCATGCCTTCTCGATTAGCGCATTCATTTAGAGCGACCTCATTTCTCGCGTTAGCATCAACCTGTGCTAAAGCAAATGATGCTTTTGAATCTTCATACATTGCTACCTCAAATTGACACATACCTAATGTGATGTATGAGTCATCCAATCGTTTAAGATCTCCTTTTTCAATCGCTACTTTGGCAGAATTTACGCAACCTTTGAAATCAGCTATATTTGATAACGATCTAGCCAGTCTTATATCTAGCTCTCCATCATCTGAGAGTTTTGCCGCTTCTCTTAAGGCAATAATCGCATTATCGTCATACTGAGCCAAGAACCAAGACTGTGATAATAGCTTCCAGTTTTTAACTTCTTTATCTAACTTATCTTCATCCATTGCTTTTTGAAGCAGTTTTGCTGCTTCATATGGCGCTTCAACTGATAGATAGAGTTGAGCCATTTGTACATACTCATTACTTTTTTCAAGAAATCCTTCATGATATGCCGTTTGATAAGCTGCCATTTGTTCTTCTTCTTGTTTACCTTGTCCATAAAATGCAGAGAGTTGAGTCCAATATTCCTTTTTAGACCATTCAACCACTAATCTTTCTAATACCTCTTTTACCTTATCCATTTCCTCTAATTCAAAGTAAGCTGCCCTAAGAAGTAACCACCAATTTTCTTTTGTAGGGCCGATAGCGAGGTTTTTCGCATCAGTTTCAAGGCCTCTAATTGCATCTTCAATTAGTGGATACTTGTCTGAACTTTTTCTTGTTGATGCTAGGTCTGTTTTGAGTTTATTTTTAACTTGATTGGCTAGGGAAATGTAATCAAAATTATTTTTATCGTATTTAACCCTATTTTCAGCAGCAGCAGTTTTTACATTTTTTTGCAGCTGCTCCAATCTGAATGCATTTCTTTCCTCTGATATTGTAATTGCTTTTTGAACAATGGGTATCATTTCTTTGTATTTCTTTTGTTGATACAAAGCTGAGCCTTTTAGAATGTATAAATCAGGTCTGGGAGCAGTGTCATTAGCTAATATAGAATCCACAGCTCTTATTGCCATTGGCCAATCCTCTAATTGAAAGTAGAGTTGAGCAATTGTGAATCTAGAAGAAGAAACCAGCCCATCAGGAACATTCTCATCATCAACAACTTTTTGGTAAAACTTTATTGCTCCCCTGTAATCTCCTTTTAGATATTGGACGTATGCAAAGAAATAGTTAACCTGACCTCTTTCATATGGTGATAGTTTTCTGAATTCTAATATACTGTTTAGTTCGTCTAATCCTTCATCAAGTTTTTCAGCTTCAATTAACTCTTGAGCTAACCCTAGTTTTTTTGCTACCTTTTCACTCATTGAGCCTGTTTTTTTTGTCTTTCTTTTAGCATTAGCACTTTCTTCTTGGGCATAAACCGAAGAGAAGGTGATTACTCTAAGTTCTTTATTGAACTCTATGAAGTTGATTAACAGAGAAATAAGGACCAATAATACTATTTTAATTTTCATACTATTTTTCTAACTCAAATGTAATTTTATGTTGTACACCTGGAACATCGATGGGCGTTCCATTAATGACTCGAGGCTTGTATTTAAATTTAGCTGTTGCTTTTACTGAGGCATTAGCGAACAAGCTACTGGTACATTCAACTACTTTTCCACCTTTTGTGGTTCCATTCCTTGTTACTGTGTATTCAATAATACACCAACCTTCTATGCCTCTTGAGAGGGCTCTGTTTGGGTAAATGGGTGCTACTTTCACAATTGGTAGGTATTCCCCCTCTCCTGCATTGAACCCACCTATTCCTGCACCAACACCAACACCTGTGTCTACTGAGCCAATATTAACTGTTTCTGCAGATGTATCTATGTCATCCAGTTGTTGTGGTGTGTCTGGTGGAGGCTCTTCTGGTTCGGGTGGTTTTTTTGGTTTTGCAGTTTTTGTATCCAATGATTCATCTTTTTTTACTCTGACAAAATCAACAAAGCGTAGATCATTTTTCTTGGTAATAGAGTCTTCACCAGTTGCAATTAATATTTGCATTACCCAAAGGATAGCAAAAGTTGTGAAAACAGAAATAAAGCCTGCGAGAACAATCCTTTTTAGTGGATTATCTAGATCCAGATTATTTTTGATTTGCTCTATTCCTTCAGACATATTTCTTTTTCTTTAGCCTTCTTCTGCAGCAATTGAGACATTAAAAACACCTGCTTGTCTTGCTGCATCCATAACCGTTACTAGTGTTTCTGTGAATGCTTTTTTATCCGCTTGGATAATTACAGAGCCTTCAGGATTTTCTGCATGCATTCTTTCTATATTTGCTCTTACAGCACGTGGATCTATTCTTCTTCGGTTAATCCAGATTTCATTATTAGAACCAATGGCTACAAGAATATTGGCATTCTCTTTTTTAACAGCAGTTGGAGCATCAGGTCTGTTCACGTCCAAACCTGACTCTTTAACAAACGAGGCTGTCACAATGAAAAATATGAGCATGATAAATACCACATCTAGCATTGGTGTTAAGTTAATTTCAGCTTCTTCTTCTGGAGCTGCTTGAAATAAATTTTTTCTCATAATAAGTTATCCTCTATCTATCTTAATCGTCTTGACTCAATTGTTCTTCTAAATTGTCAACTTCAGTAGTTACCTTTTGTGTAAGCAGTGTGGCAAGAAAAACTCCAGACAGTGCACCAACCATGCCTGCCATGGTAGGTATGGTCGCTTTTGATACACCAGAAGCCATTGAACGTGCATTACCAGAGCCAGATACTGCCATTACATCAAACACTTCAATCATTCCTGTGACCGTTCCCATTAATCCAAGCAATGGACAAAGAGCAACCAAGGTTTTAATAATTGGTAAGTATTGATTTGCTGACATATTAAATTCAGAAATGAGCTTTTCCCTTAGTGCTTCTGAGGCCCAAGATTTTTTATCAGATCTAGCATTCCACTTAGCCTGTATAGCAGTTTTAAGCGTTTTAAGTTCCGACTGAAAATATGCAATTCTCTCCAGTATAAGCATCCACATAAGGAAAATTACAACAGCAATCACATTGAGAACCTGACCACCCATTTCTAGAAAGTCTCTAACAGCTATAAATGTTTCATTCATAAATATACTTTGCTATTTACTTTTTTAGCTTGAGTGTTTTTCAGAATGACTAGCAATTATACCTGCACCTTGTTCTTGGATAATTTGGGTAACTCTTCTGCTTCTTCCACTAACAATTGTATGAAGAAGAGTTGTTGGAATTGCGACAACTAAACCAAGAACTGTAGTCACTAATGCCTGGGATATACCACCAGCCATTAATTTTGGATCGCCAGTACCATATAAGGTTATGGCTTGGAAGGTTTTTATCATTCCAGTCACTGTTCCTAATAGACCCATTAAAGGAGCAACTACTGATATAACTTTGATAATCAATAAGCCTTTATTGAGTTCAGGAGTTTCTTTAAATACTGCCTCAGCCATTTTAAGCTCAAGTGTATCTGTATCTACATTTTTGTTTTCTTCATAGACCCCTAAAACTCTACCAAGAGGATTATCATCACTAATGACATCACTCTCTAATTGAGCAGTAACTTTTTTATCAGCAGCAGTAAGAACTACTAATCTTTGTATAGCAATACTGACTCCAAAAAAACCTAAAAGTAGAACTAAGTAGCCTACAATTCCGCCTTGCGCCACTCTTTCTTGTAGGTTAGGTCTTTGTACCAATGACCCTAAAACGCCACCTAGTGTTGGGTCTAGTCCAAATGCTACTTTTTCATCAGATGGATCAAAAAGATCAGAAGTACTTGAAGTAAATCTTCTTCCTTCGGGTTGCCTAGGAATTTCTGTTAAGTTTCCTGTCTCTGGTGAGTAATTTAGATATTTACCATCTGCAACAATATTGAAAGAACCTACACGAACGACTTCGATAGGATTTTTACTTCCATTAGTGTCTATGACATCAGCAGTGAATTTAACTACTTTCCCTGACTCTGTCATTTCTTTCTGTAATTCAAACCAAAGTCTTTCTATCTCATCAATGGATGGAAGCTTTGAATTGCTACCAATTTTTTTAGCTAAAGCTTCAAGAAATGAAGTTCTATCGGGATATTGAATATTCGTTAATGAATTTTCAAAACGTGTTCTTGCATCACCAGCAACTTGTTGCATAACACCAAAGAGCTCTTTTAATGCTCCAAGTCTTTCGTTCAAGGTATTTTGCAATATATTAAGCTCTGCTTCGTTTTCTTCAAAGATTGCTTCGAGCCTAGTACTTCTATTTTCTTCGTTTATTTTAGTAGTCTCAGAGTCAGCTAATAGCTGTTCTTGTTGATTTCTTTTTTGTCTAAACTCATTTTCTCTTTGTTTGTTTTCTTTATTATCATTAATTTTGCCTTGTTGAACCCTATCGAGTAATTGATCAACAGTAGTGGCAGCTTGTTGTGAAAAGACTGGAACAGAGATTAAGGATATTAAGGCTACAATTATTTTAAAATTTTTCATTATATTGTCTCCGCTGAATCTACAGGAAGGATAACTAAGTCTGGAGCGATCTGCTTCTTAGCTATACTTAGGCCCATTTTAATTTGATTACGATGTGAATCTGCATCTTCCCATTGTTTTGTTCTTTGGTTCCAAACACCCGATGTTTTTCCATCAATGGATTGATACATGAACGAAATTCTGCCAACTCTAAGAAAATCCAATTCTAAAGTTTGACCATCAACTTCTAAAGTATCCTTGTAGGTTTCAATTGTTTTTCCATAGTCATTCTCTATTTGATAGGCTTCAGAAACTTTTCTGAACTTTTCAGCAACCGTTACATCTTGTCTTTCCATGATCTCTTTTAGACTTGAAACTCTATTAGTTCTCTCTTCCAGAAGAAAAGGAACATCTAGTGATACAAATTGATCCAATGACTCAATCATTTTTGTCATTGTAGGTACAATTTGGCGATTGATTTGTGAAGCTACAACAATCGACTTTTCGAGATCAACCTTAACTCTTGCTTGATTTTCTATTTGAAGTTCTAGAAGTCTATTATAGATTTGCAAGCCATCAATTTCTTTAAGAGTGGCTCTGTATTTATCTTCCATTTTTCTTGTTTGTTCTACAACTGTATCAACTCTTTGTTGTGATTCTTGAGCCAATAATGTTCTTTCTGTTTGACCATTTAGAACTTGACTCAATGTTTGAGCTGGAAGAATCATAGGTATAGCAATTAGCATAAAACTAATGATTACTATATTTGTCGTTAATCTATGAAAATGTTTCATATGTACCCTCGAATGATTTTTATATAATACGGCAAGAAATCTGTCTTACCAAAGTAGTTGATCATATCATAATGTATAAATACTCCAACTGTAAATGCGTATAATTCTACAAATATTTTTCCAACTATTTTGAGTAATTTAACAAATTAATTTTACTTTTTTGCATATATATATAACCATTATTCAAGAATAATTGTTGACAAGATAAAGTCTTAAGATGAATAATTGCTGCATGAAACTTAATTATAAAAAAATATTAATTGATTTAAACTCAGAAAGTATTACTTTGCTTGGGTTATTACTGCTAATTTTACCAAGCTATGGGGCGATTTATTAAAATTGTAATTTAATAAAAAATTTAAGCCCCGTTAACCAGCGGGGTTTTTTTTTATAGGATTACTAATAAGGAGATAGAGATGCAAATATATTACGATAACGATGCGGATATAGAATTGATCAAAAACAAGAAAGTTGTGATTGTGGGTTATGGTTCTCAAGGTCACGCTCATGCCAACAATCTAAAAGATTCTGGTGGAGATGTGACAGTTGCATTGAGAAAAGATTCATCGTCCTGGACAAAAGCTGAAACAGCAGGCTTGAAAGTTTCTGAAGTATCGGATGCCGTGAAAGATGCTGATATGGTTATGATTCTTATACCAGATGAATTGCAATCTAATACTTATAAGAAAGAGATTGAGAATAATCTGAAAGCAGGCGCAGTTTTAGCGTTCGCACATGGCTTTAATATTCATTTTGAAATGATTGTACCGAGAGAAGATTTGGATGTAATTATGATTGCACCAAAGGGTCCAGGACACACAGTAAGGTCTCAATATGAAATAGGCGCAGGGGTGCCCTGCTTACTTGCTGTTGATAAAGATGTATCAGGCAATGCAAAAAAAATAGGCCTTTCTTATGCTTCTGCTATTGGTTCAGGTCGCGCAGGAATTATAGAAACAAATTTTAAAGATGAAACAGAAACAGACTTATTTGGCGAGCAAGCTGTCTTATGTGGAGGTTTGACTTCCTTGATACAAAATGGCTATGAGGTTTTAGTTGAAGATGGATACCCACCTGAAATGGCATATTTTGAATGCTTGCACGAAGTGAAGTTAATTGTTGACTTAATTTATGAGGGTGGATTAAAGAATATGAGATATAGCATTTCCAATACTGCTGAGTTTGGTGATTATGTTAGTGGCCCAAAGGTTATTGATCAATCAGTAAAAAATGAAATGCGTTCAATTTTAAAAAGAATTCAGACAGGCGAATTTGCTGAAGAATTTATGTCGGATTGCCAAAAAAGTGATGACGGGAAAGGCGGTCCTATGATGAAAGATTTTAGAGAGAAAACATCCAAACATTCAATAGAAAAAGTTGGAGAAGAATTAAGAGGCATGATGCCTTGGATTGCCAAGAATAAGATAGTCGATAAAACTAAAAATTAAATACACAGATATAAAGGTTAAGTTTTTGAGAGATAAAAACAATGAATCAAGACAATAAAGTAATAATATTTGATACCACGCTCAGAGACGGAGAACAAGCTCCGGGATGCAGTATGACTTTGGGCGAAAAATTAAAGATTGCTCATGCACTCAAAGAACTCAATGTTGATGTTATTGAAGCAGGATTTGCAGCAGCCTCTCCTGGTGATTTTGACTCTGTAAAGGCTATAGCTTCGGAAATTAATGGACCAACCATCTGTACATTGGCCCGATGTAATGAAAGAGATATTGAGCAAGCATCATTGGCTTTAGAGCCTACTACTAAAAAACGTATCCATGTTTTTGTTGCGACCAGTGAAATACATTTAGAGCATAAACTCAATATGGCAAAAGAAGAAGTTCTTAAGGCTGCTTTTGAAGGCGTAAAAATGGCAAAGTCTTTTTGTGATGATGTTGAATTTTCACCTGAAGATGCATCAAGAACTGATCATGACTTTTTGACAGAAGTGGTTAATGCAGCAATAGATGCTGGAGCAACAACTATAAATGTACCTGATACAGTGGGTTATACAATTCCTTATGAATTTGGAGAACTGTTTCAACATCTTATGGCTAACTGCCAAAATAGTGACAAAGTAATATTTAGTGTCCATTGCCATGATGATCTTGGGTTGTCTGTTGCAAATAGTCTAGCTGCATTAGAATCAGGAGCCAGACAGGTTGAATGTACTATAAATGGAATTGGTGAGAGAGCGGGCAATACCTCTTTGGAAGAAATTACAATGGCAATCAAAACTAGAAAAGAATATTTTGATTTTCAAACATCGATTGATACCACGAAGTTGTATCCAACTAGCAGACTTGTTTCATCCATAACAGGAATGCATGTTCCAAGAAACAAAGCCATTGTAGGAGATAATGCTTTTGCACATGAGGCAGGAATACATCAGCATGGAATGCTTCGACACTCTTCAACGTATGAAATTATGAAACCGCAAGATGTGGGAATAGCGAGATCAAATTTAGTTTTAGGCAAGCACAGTGGTAGACATGCTTTTTTAGATCGTGTAAAAGAACTCGGCTTTGAACTAGAGGAGAAAAAAATCAATCCAGCATTCAAAGAATTTAAAAAACTCGCTGATAGAAAAAAGGATATTTTTGACAGTGATATTGAAGCCATTGTACTTAATACAAAAACAGTTGATAAAAGCACATGGGAGTTAGTCGATCTAGAAACATCTTCTGGATCATCATGGGGTGCCCAGGCTACAGTTAAATTAAAAAATAGAAATGGGGCAATTGAGGATACTAAAGAAAGTATCTCATCAAAAAACGGACCAATTGAATCAGTTTTTAAAGCTATTGAAAATATTACAGGATATAATCCAAAACTTATAAATTTTGAAATTCACAGCGTTAGTATGGGGGAAGATGCACAAGGTGAGGTTACAGTCACAGTGAATTATGAAGGACAAGATTATCGTGGGCATGGAATTAGCACTGATATAATAGAATCTGGAGCGTTAGCCTATCTAGAGGTTATTAATAGAATTGATCGAAATAAGAATAATTAGGTAAAATTTATGGCATTAAAACCAACAAAAAATATATGGTTCAATGGAGAACTTGTTCCTTGGGAATCTGCACAGATTCATGTCTTAAGCTATGCATTGCATTATGGATCAGCAGTTTTTGAAGGTATAAGAGCCTATTCTACAAATAATGGCACAAAAATATTCAGACTTGATGAGCATATTAAAAGACTATTCAATTCTGCAAAAATCTACCGAATGAATATTGCCTATAGCCAACAAGAGATAATGGAAGCTTGTAAAACCATAATTACAACGAATGAATTGAATACTGGTGCATATATAAGACCTATTGCTTTCAGAGGGTATAATGATCTTGGTCTCCATGCATCAAAAGATGATGATGTAGAACTTGTAGTTGCTGCTTGGGAATGGGGGACATTGCTCGGAGCAGACGCTCTTGAAAATGGAGTTGATGTTGGTGTTTCTTCATGGAATAGAAATGCTCCCAATACTATACCAGTCATGGCAAAAGCTTCAGGAAATTACTTATCTGGAACACTGGTTGCAATCGAGGCTAAAGAAAATGGTTATGATGAAGGGATTTGTCTTGATTCAGATGGTTTCGTCAGTGAAGGGTCAGGAGAAAACATATTTATGGTAAAGAACAGTACTCTTATCACCCCTCCTCTCAGTTCATCAATTCTTGATGGTATCACGAGGGATTCTGTTATACAGATAGCAAAATATTTAAATATAGAGTGTATTGAACGCAGAATTACTAGAGAAGAGCTTTATCTTGCGGATGAACTATTCTTTACAGGTACAGCTGCAGAAATTACTCCCATTAAGAGTGTTGATAGATTGACAGTTGGAAATGGAGCTAAAGGACCACTCACTGATCAAATACAAAAAATATTTTTTGGGTTGTTTGATGGCACTGTTTCGGATGAATGGGGTTGGTTGGATTCAGTTAAGTAAATAATGATGCCCAGAGGTAAAACATTATTTGAAAAAATATGGCAACAACATGTTGTTGTTCCAGAGACGGAAGATACACCTGCAATAATATATATCGACTTACATCTAATCCATGAAGTGACTACACCACAAGCATTTACTCTTCTAAGAGAAAATAATTTAAAAATTCGAGCCCCTAAGAAAATACTCGCTACGATGGATCATTCGACACCAACCGTTCCGATAGGGTCACTTAAGGATCTAGATGTGGTTGCTGAGGAAGGTCCAGCACAACAAATTAGAGATATGATTCAGAATTGTAAAGATTTTGGCATTGAACTCTATGATTTTGATAGTGATCGGAGAGGTATTGTTCATGTTATAGGGCCAGAGTTGGGAGCAACTCAGCCAGGTAGGACGATGGTCTGTGGTGACAGTCATACCAGCACACATGGAGCTTTTGGCGCACTAGCATTTGGCATTGGTACGACAGAAGTGGCTCATGTACTAGCTACACAATGTTTGCTTCAAAGGAAACCAAAAACGCTGGCAGTCAATTTGCATGGTCATTTAAATAATGGTGTTTCCGCTAAAGATATTATTTTAAAAGTAATTGGGGAAATAGGAGTAGATGGCGGCACAGGTCATGTCATTGAATACAGAGGCGATACAGTTTCTTCATTATCTTTAGAACAGAGAATGACTATTTGCAATATGAGTATTGAGGCTGGAGCCAAAGCAGGTATGTTTGCTCCCGATGACGCTACTTTTGAATACTTGAAAGACAAGCCATTTTCTCCAAAAGGTAGAGATTGGGATAAATATGTTGCTAGATGGTTTGAGTTAAAATCTGATGATAATGCAGTCTTTGATAAAGAAGTAAATATAGATGTTGGTTCATTGGAGCCTATGATTACATTTGGAACTAATCCAGGAATGGTTATGCCAATCAATGGAGAAATACCTGATCATAAGGGGAGTGATAGTTTCAGGCAGGCATTAAATTACATGCAAGTAGAGTCTGGGCAGACTTTGCTGAATCATCCCATTGATGTCGTTTTTATAGGGAGTTGCACCAATTCAAGACTTTCTGATCTGCAAGATGCGGCTACTATTTTGGATGGTAGAAAAGTTTCAGAGAGTACACGAACATTAATCGTCCCAGGATCACAAAGTGTGAAAAAAGAAGCAGAACTTTTAGGGCTGGATGAAATATTTATAAGATCAGGAGCAGAATGGAGAGAGTCAGGATGTTCAATGTGTCTGGGTATGAATGGCGACACTGTTGGCAAAGGTCAATTGGCAGTTAGTACCAGTAATAGAAATTTCGAAGGAAGACAAGGGGCAGGTTCGAGAACAATATTATCAAGTCCAAAGACTGCAGCAGCATCAGCTATTAGTGGAACTGTTCAAGATCCTAGAAAGTATGAGGTGAGATAAATTGGAAAAGATAAAGAAATTTACAGCCAGAACGGTTAATTTACCTAATGAGGATATTGATACAGATCAAATTATTCCTGCGAGATTTCTAACACTTCCATCTAAAGAAGGTATAGGTGAGTGTTTATTTGCTGATTGGCGCTTTGATAGTTCTGGAAATATCAATCATGATTTTATTCTCAATAAAGAAGAGTCAAATGATTGTGAGGTGCTAGTTGCAGGGAATAACTTTGGCTGTGGATCTTCAAGAGAGCATGCTCCATGGGCTTTGGTCGATTATGGTTTTAAAGCTGTCATCAGCACTTCTTTTGCTGATATCTTTAAAAATAATTCATTGAAAAATGGATTATTACCAATCGTTTTACCTAAAAATACTCATGATTGGCTATTGGTTAATCCTGGAATAAATATCACGATAGATCTTGAGAATACTAGAGTAGAATTTGACAATGGTGATAATCATGTATTTGAAATCGAATCTTTCTCAAAATACTGTTTAATTAATGGCTTGGATCAATTGAGTTTTATATTGAATCATGAGGATGATATAACCAAATATGAGGGAAGTTTATGAAAGCAAATATAACACTCTTATCGGGAGATGGAATCGGTCCAGAGATTTGTCAAGAAGCACTTAAAGTCTTAAGTGCTATAGAGGAAAAATACAACCATCAGATAAAAGTAAATGAAGCTCTATTTGGCGGAATTGCAATAGATGAAACAGGAACACCCTACCCCGATGAAACCAGAGTGTTATGCAAAGAATCAGATGCTGTTTTACTGGGCGCTGTTGGCGGACCTAAATGGAGTGATCCAAAATCAGACACAAGACCAGAAAAAGGGTTACTCGATATGCGATCAGATCTTGGCGTATTTGCCAATATTAGGCATATAAAAACCTATCCCCAATTAATAGATAATTCACCGATAAAAAATGAGTATTTAGAGAATGTGGATATTGTTTTTGTTCGAGAATTAATTGGCGGTATCTATTTTGGAGAGAAAGAAAGAAATGCAAATGATGCAAAGGATGTTTGTCAATATTCTAAAGAAGAAATAATTAGAATAACTGAGGTTGCTGTTGAACTTGCATCCTCAAGAAATAATAAAATAACATCGGTGGATAAGGCAAATGTTATGGCAACGTCACAACTATGGAGAAGTGTTGTCAGTGAATTAATGGAAACACAATATGCAGATATTGAATTGGAGCATATCTTAGTCGATGCTGCGACAATGCATCTTCTTTCCAGACCTTCTGATTTTGATGTAATTCTTGCTGATAATTTATTTGGTGATATTTTGACAGATGAAGCATCGATGCTTACTGGATCCATTGGAATGATACCTTCTGCTTCACTGGGTAATGATAGATTTGGAGTTTATGAACCTATTCATGGTTCAGCACCAGATATACAAAACCAGGGAATTGCAAACCCCTGTGGAATGATCTTGTCTTTGGCATTAATGTTAAGGCATTCATTAAAACTCAGTAAAGAAGCTTCAGCTATAGAAGCAGCTGTTAATGAAACATTGAATCAGGGAGTATTTACTGCTGATTTAAGCAATACGAATGTAGTTGATACAGTGACAATGGGCTCAGCTATTGTTGCTAATATTTCTTGAGTAATCCCCTACTATTTACTTGAAAAACTGTTTTTAATAGATATAATGTACTACTACATTAATACAATGGTACATATATAATGAAAATAGAAAGAGTATTAACAAACAAAGAAGAGAAAAAAACTGAAGAAAGGTTTTTCAAAGCAGTCCAATCATTAGAGAATAGTGATGAATGTCGTTCATTTTTCTATGATATTTTTACTCCTGCAGAATTACAATCAATCAAAGACCGCTGGTCAGTAGCTGAGCTACTTAATAAGGGTTATACCTATCGTGAAGTTAATTCCTATACTGGTGTCAGCGTGACTACAATTGGAAGAGTTGCGCGATGTTTATTGGATGGTTCGGGTGGTTATGAAATAGCTCTAAATCGAGTACAAAACAATGGATAACAATAGAATAAAAATTGCAATACAGAAATCTGGAAGACTGACAGAACATACGATTAACTTGTTAAACAAATGTGGGCTAGTTATCAGTCATACTAAAAATCAACTTATTGGTTATGGGGAGAATATGCCATTTGATCTCATGTTTGTTAGAGACGATGATATACCAGGTTTAGTTCAAGATAACTTATGTACACTAGGTATCGTAGGATTGAATGAGGCACTTGAGAAAAAAATAGAAATTGAAAACTCAAAAAAAGGATCTTCAAATTTTAAAATAGTTTCTAATTTAGATTATGGACAATGCAAGCTGTCTTTTGCTTATCCAGATAATTCAAATTATCAAGATTTAGAAAAGCTAGAGGGTAAAACTGTAGCCACAAGCTACCCTAATATAGTCAAAGACTATATTTTAAAAAATGGGCTAAACATAGATGTCACTCAATTCTCAGGTGCAGTAGAATTAGCACCAAGCCTAGGTAAAGCAGATCTTATATGTGATCTGGTATCCTCAGGACAGACGCTTAAATCACATAATCTAACTGAAGGTCAGATGATATTGGAAAGTACCGCTGTAGTTATAAGATCGATGCAATCAACTGATAGTATTCAAAGCAACTGGGTTAATAAACTCATAGAGCGCATACAAGGAGTACTCCAAGTTAAAGAGAGTAAATACATCATGATGCATGCACCTAGAGCATCCATTGATTCAATAACTGACTTATTACCTGGCACAGAATCACCAACCATTATTCCACTTGAAGGTACAACTGAAACAGTTGCTTTGCATGTAGTTTGCAAAGAAAATATTTTTTGGGAGACGCTCGAGGATCTTAAAACCAAGGGTGCTTCATCCATCTTAGTTGTGCCCGTTGAAAAAATGCTAATGTAGATTATGAGTATTCAAGAAATAATTAATTGGGATCAACTGGACAAATCAGAAAGAAAGAAACTGATTGCTAGACCTAATGTGTTAATAGATGATGAAATTAGAACTACAGTAGAAGTTATTTTAGAAAAAGTAAAAGAATCTGGCGATTTAGCTATAAAGCAACTGACTCTGGAATATGATGATGTCAGTATCAATGATTTAAAAATGACTGATAGTGAAATCAAAAATGCAATTCAAAGAACTTCAAATCAAGTAAAGGATGAGCTCCATAGAGCTATTGAGAATATAACTATATTTCATGAAAATACAATGCCCTCTTCTTCTTCAAAAGTAGAAGTTAAGCCAGGAGTTTTTTGTGAAAAAATAATTAAACCTATTAATAATGTTGGTTTATATATTCCTGCTGGAAGAAATCCTTTGCCTTCGACCGCTATCATGCTGGGAGTTCCTTCAAGATTAGCTGGGACTAAGAATCGGATTTTGTGTTCGCCTCCAAATAAAGATGGTTTAATTGATGATAGTATTGTCACCGCTGCTTCATTTTGTGGAATAACTGAAATGTTTAAAATTGGCGGCGCACAAGCAATTGCTGCATTAGCATATGGAACAGATTCAGTTAATAAAGTTGATAAAGTATTTGGACCAGGAAATAGTTTTGTGACAATGGCAAAGACAATTCTTGCTTCAACATCTGAAATAGCAATTGATATGCCTGCAGGCCCAACTGAAGTTTTGGTAATATCAGATGGTAATACAGAACCTGATTATGTTGCCTATGATTTATTATCTCAAGCTGAGCATGGACCTGATTCGCAAGTAATCCATATATCACCAGACAGGGATTTTTTAGAAAATGTCCAACAAAGCATTAATCGGATTATGAAAACCTTAGAAACAAGAGATGTTGCTCAAGATGCTTTATTAAATAGCAAATCTATTTGGGTCCAAGACATAGAAACTGCCATAGATATATCGAATAATTATGCACCAGAACATCTTATCGTCTCATTAGAAAATCCAAGGTTATACCTAGATTCTATTGAGTCTGCTGGATCAATATTTTTGGGTTATTGGAGCCCTGAATCTGCGGGTGATTATTGCAGTGGTACAAATCATGTTCTTCCAACAGCGGGTTATGCAAAATCTTTAAGTGGAGTCTCGGTTGAAAGCTTTACAAAATCAGTATCCATCCAAGAACTAACCAAATCCGGATTAAAACAACTCTCCGAGACTATCAGCCTATTGGCTAGAGTAGAAGGTCTTGAGGCACATGCAAAAGCAGTAGAAGTAAGACTAAGTGATTATGAGTAAAGAAATAAAAAAACTGATCAGGCCTGAGGTGCTTAATTTAAAACCTTATGTGCCAGCCAAGAAAGTACTTAATGCGACTAGAATGAATGCTAATGAAAGTCCTTATTGTGTAACTGAACAAGCTAAAAAAGATGGACTTAATCTTTATCCGGACGCTGTGCCTGTGAAGATAAGACAAAGAGTTTCACAGTATCTTGATATAGGAGAAGAAAATTGCGTTATTACTAGAGGCAGTACTGAGGCAATTGATGTCTTGCTTAGGGTTTTCTGTCAACCAAATGTGGATGAAATTATCATTTTTCCACCAACATTTGAAATGTATCAATTCTATGCAGCGATACAAGGCGTTTCTATAAAATCAATACCATTATTAGAAACCAGTAATTATGAGATTGATTTTACACTATTGGATAAGGAGGTTTGCACTCAAAGTAAGTTAATATTTTTACCATCTCCATCCAATCCAACTGGCCATATATTCACTAAGGATATGATATTCAAAGTCTGCGATATGACCAAAAATTTTGGATTATTGGTATTGGATCTAGCTTATATTGAATTTGCAAATGAGGATTTCACTAAAGAAATATTAGCAACCTATCCTAATGTAGTAGTGTTAAGAACTCTTTCAAAAGCCTTTGGGTTGGCAGGCTCTAGATGTGGAGCATTGCTTGCTTCGTCAGAAATATGTGATTATGTAATGAGAGTTCTTCCCCCTTATTCATTCTCTAAGCCAGCAGAGAGAAGCATTCTAGAGGCATTAACAGAAGATGGAATTGAAACCTCTAAACTAAATATAAAAGAAGTAATAAAAGAGAGGATGTATTTAGAGACTGCCTTCACTGAAATTGATTGCATCAAGAAAATTTATAAATCCAGTGCTAATTTTATTCTAGTGCAAGTTGAAAATTCTGATTTATTCTGTGAAAAAGCTAAAGAGTATGGCCTTCTTTTAAGAAACGTTAGCTATCAGCCTAGTCTCCATAATTGTGTCAGAATTACTGTTGGTATGAGAAAACAAAATGACTTGTTAATAGAAGGTATTAAAACATTATGAATACTAATTATAAAAAAATAATCTTTGTAGATAGAGATGGAACAATTATTTTTGAACCGAGCGATTACCAGGTAGATGCATTGGAAAAAATTAAGTTTGTACCTGATGTTATTTCAGCACTTAGTCAGTTGAGTAAAAATGGCTACTCCTTAGTTATGGTTTCAAATCAAGACGGACTTGGAACCAATTCTTTTCCTCAAGAAAGCTTTATAGAGAGTCAAAAATTTATTGAAAATATTCTTAATTCTCAAGGAGTATTTTTTGATGATATATTGATCTGTCCTCATTTTGAAACAGATGGTTGTGATTGCAGAAAACCCCTCACAGGAATGGTGACTAAACTTCTCGTAAACACAAATATTGATAAAGAAAGATCTTATGTGATTGGTGATCGGGACACCGACATGCAATTTGCTAAAAATTTAGATATAGAAGGCATTCAAATAGATCCCTATAGAGATAATCAATGGACTGATATAACAACAAAAATACTTAACATTGATCGTAGATCTTCTGTCCTTCGTGAAACCAAGGAAACTAAAATTAAAACGACTGTGAATTTGGAGCAATCTAAACCTATTTTGATTAATACTGGGATCGATTTTTTTGATCATATGTTGGAACAACTGGCAAAACATTCAAATATATCCATGATTATAGATTGCGATGGTGATATAGAGGTTGATGAACATCATACTGTTGAAGATGTTGCTATAACATTAGGTCAAACGATTAAAGAGTCATTAGGTAATAAGTATGGCGTCAATCGATATGGTTTTACATTACCAATGGATGAGTCATTAGCATCGGTTGCCATTGATCTTTCAGATAGACCCTATTTTGTTTTCGAAGGGGGTTTTGAAAGAGAGAAAGTGGGCGGACTACCAACTGAACTAGTTGCTCACTTTTTTCGTTCATTGAGTCAGTCTCTTGGGGCCACTATACATTTAGCTGTTAAAGGTGAAGATAATCATCATATGATTGAAGCATGCTTTAAAGTATTTGGAAGAGCATTAGGCCAAGCTGTGAAAGTCTCGGGAACAGATTTACCTTCAACTAAAGGTATCTTATAGTGCCAAAGAATACTATTGCTATAGTTGATGCAGGAGGATCAAACCTGTCTTCATTAACCTTTGCCCTTGATCGAATTAAAGCAAATTATATTACGACGAATCAAATTACTAATATTGAAGATTCAAGCCATGTAATCTTGCCAGGAGTGGGAGCAGCAAATGATGCAATGGATAAACTAGAAGAATCTAATTTAATTGAAGTTATTAAGAATCTAAAACAACCGACTCTTGGTATTTGCTTAGGGATGCAACTTTTATTAGATTATTCAATGGAAGATAATGTGAAATGTTTATCAATCATTGAAGGTCAATGTGAAGCATTCTCAAATAAGGATAATTATCCAGTACCACATATGGGCTGGAATAATGTAAATTTTAATAAATCTTCACCTTTAACAGAAGATTTAAAAAACGAAGACTATTTTTACTTTGTACACAGTTATTATGTGCCTTTGTCAGATAGTTCTATTGGCATCACAGAATATAAAAAATCATTTACTAGTATTATTCAGAAAGAGAATTTTTATGGAACGCAGTTTCACCCTGAAAAATCTAGTGATCAGGGTTCTAAGCTCTTAAGAAACTTTATTAATTTATAGCACATATATGAAACTTATACCGGCAATTGATTTATTGGATGGGCGTTGTGTCAGACTGCTTAAGGGGGATTTTGGGAAGGTCACATTTTATGATGTTAAACCACTTGAGTTGGTTAAGAATTATGAATCAATGGGCTTTAAGAATCTGCATATTATTGATCTGGATGGAACAAGAGATGGTGTTTCAAAAAATAGTGAAATTATTCAACAGATTATTGAACAATCAAATTTGAAAATACAAATAGGTGGTGGAATTCGAAGCAGTGAGAATATGAGAAGTTGGCTGGATACTGGTATTAATTATCTGATTATAGGAAGCTTTGCTATCAATGATTATAAAGGTTTCTGTCAATCAATTGAGAACGATGAAAAATCAAAGATCATTATTGCATTGGATGTAATCATTGAAAATAAAACACCTATAGTGATGACTCATGGTTGGAAAGAATCGAGTAACAAATCGCTATGGAGCTTAATAGAGAGGTTTAATCAAATTGGTTTTAATCAATATCTTGTGACGGATATTAGTAAAGATGGAACATTAGATGGGCCGAATATTTGCCTGTACAAGCAATGTCTTCAAAAATCACCAGGATCAATATTTATAAGTTCAGGGGGTGTATCTAATATTCACGATTTATATCAACTTAGAGAAATTGGTATACAGGCTTCTGTATCTGGTAAAGCATTATTAGAGGATAAAATCTCTAATCGGGAGGTGTTTAGATTCTTACAAGAAGAATAATTCCATGTCTTGATGTGAAAAATGGTCAAGTGGTCAAAGGCATACAATTTAAAAATCATGAAATTGTAGGAGATATTGTTGATCTTGCATCAAGATATAATAACGAAGGGGCTGATGAACTTGTATTTTATGATATAACGGCCAGTCCAGATAGAAGGTCCGTTGATCGCAAGTGGATTAACCTTGTCGCAAAAGAGATTAATATACCTTTCTGCGTAGCAGGTGGAATTAAAACCATAAATGATGCCGAAGAAGTGTTGAATTATGGAGCGGATAAAATATCTATTAATACACCCGCTCTTAAGAATCCAATCTTAATTGAGCAATTGGCTAAACGTTTTGGTAGTCAGTGTGTAGTTGTTGGTATTGACAGCTTTGCAGCCAATAAGAATTATAAAGTTCACATATACACCGGTGATCCTGACCAATCAAAGGAGTCAAATAAAACCACCAATAATTGGATTAGTGAAGTGCAGGATCGAGGTGCTGGTGAGATTGTTCTTAATTGTATGAATCAAGATGGCGTAAGAGATGGTTATGACATTGATCAGCTGATGGAAATGAGAAACATATGCAAGGTACCATTAATTGCTTCTGGCGGGGCTGGAAAAATGTCAGACTTTGTTGATGTTTTTAATAAAGCAGATGTCAGTGGATCTCTTGCTGCAAGTGTGTTTCATAAGAAAATTATCAACATATTAGATTTGAAAAAATATTTACAACAAACAAATATAGAGGTCAGAATATGAGTAAAAATAATAATCAATTTTTATATAAATTAGAAGATATTATCAATGAGAGACTCGCAGAAGGATCTGATAAAAGTTATACCTATCAACTAATGCAGGATGGGATTAATCAAGTTGCTAAGAAAGTAATAGAAGAAAGTTCAGAGTTTGCCATAGCTTCCATACAAAAAAGCAACGATAAAAAGGATATTGTTTGGGAAGCTGCTGATTTAATGTATCACTTTTTAATTCTATTAAATGCTTCAGGAGTCACACTCAATGAAGTGTCAGAAGAACTTGAGAATAGAAATGAAAAATGAGACTCAAACAGACAATGAAGCTTGCCCTGCTCAGACTTAAAATAATTTATTAGGATTCATTATATTTTTAGGGTCAATGGCCTTTTTTATTGTCTTCATCAGTTTTAATTTTGTATCATCCGAGAAGAAAGCAAGTTCATCTTTGAGTTTAGATCCAATTCCATGTTCTGCACTGAATGAACCTCCATATGATTCTGCTAAACCATGTACTAATCTATTGACAGTATGACTTTTTTCTAAAAAAGTACCTTCATCCATTGATTCTGGTTTGCTTTTAGTTAAATGAAGATTTCCATCGCCTAGGTGTCCAAATGCAAACACATTGGATGGACCTATTAACTTTTTTAATTCATCAATTGTTTTTTCTATAAACAATGGAATATATTTAATAGGAACTGAAATGTCATGCGCTATACCTCTGCCGTGATGTTTTTCAGCTTCTGAAATACTGTGTCTAATTTTCCAAAAATCATTTCTTTCTTTTTCGCTAGTAGCAATAACTCCATCGATCAGATTATTAGATTCGAGTTCTTGTTCGAGATAACTTGTGATTATATCTTCATTAGGTTGTTCTTCATGTATAGAGACTTCAATAATAATATGCCAAGGGTAAGATGAATCTAAAGGTATTCTATGTTCCGGTAAATATTTCTCAACAGCTTTTATGCAAGATGAACTCATGATTTCAAACGCTGTTAGTCGATCGGTAAATGTATTTTTAGAATTTTTTAGAACCTTTATAGCATCATCAACTGATTTAACAGCTACCATTATTGAGCAATAAGTCTTTGGCAGGGTTGATAATTTGATACTGGCTTTTGTAATCAGCCCTAGAGTTCCTTCTGCACCAATAAATAATTGTTTTAAATCATACCCAGTATTGTCTTTTCTGAGACCTTTTAGGTCATTAAGTACAGTTCCATCAGGTAAAACAACTTCAATGCCCATTATGTGCTCTCTTGTCATCCCATAAGACAAAACATTAACACCTCCGGCATTGGTTGATATGTTTCCTCCTATTTGGCAACTGCCTTCAGCACTTAGACTTAATGGAAAAAACAGATTATTTTCAATAGCACAATCTTGAATATTACTAAGTATGCAGCCTGACTCAACAATCATGGATTGATTATGAATATCAGTTTCAATAATTTTATCCATTTTTGAAGTATTTATTACAATCTCTAATTGTTTATTATCAGAATGTGGAATATTTGCTCCACACAGGCTTGTATTCCCCCCCTGAGGGACTATTGCAATATTATTGATACTGCATACCTTAATGATACAAGACACTTCATCAGTTGTGATGGGAAGCATGACAATGGGTGTTTCTCCTTTGATATGCCCTCTCCAATCTTCAAGAAATATTTGAATCATATCAGGTTCAGTAATGCATCGATCTGGTCCTGTAATAGCTATCATTTCAGAAATTAATTGTTCTAGATTCATATCAATCTTTATCTTAAAGAGATTTATATGAATTGAATGTTGACCATAGTGCAATGAAAAGGGCAGTCACTACTGGACCAATTATAAATCCTGATAATCCAAATATTGTGATGCCACCCAATGTCGATAAGAGAATTAAATAATCGGGTAAGTTTGTTTCCTTTCCTACAAGATATGGACGAAGAAGATTATCAATCAAGCCAATGATAAATATTCCTGATATTATTAAAATTAATCCTTTAAGCAGTGCTCCATTAAAGATAAGTGCGAGAGCAATTGGAAGCCATATTATAGAGGCTCCTATCCCAGGCAATATACTGAATAAAGCCATCATTGCTCCCCATAGAATTGCTCCTTCTATATCAAGAAATAATAAGATTAAACCACCAATAGAACCTTGTGCTATGGCAATCAAAATAGTGCCTTTAACGGTAGCCTTAATGACAGTTGAGAATTTTTCAATTAGAAACCTTTCTTGATTATCATCCATAGGAAAAGATTCAATACATGACTTTATTATGTTCTCACCATCTCTGAGGAAGAAAAATAATAAGTAGATCATTATAAAAAAAGAAAGAAAGAACTGAAGAAGATTCTGACCCGTACTCATTAGTAGAGAAACTATGAATTTTGTTGCCCCTACTCCAATATTGTTTAATTGTTCTATGAGTTGATTTGTATTCAGTCCTATTGAATCAAGACGATCGATAAGATTAGGCACTAATGCATTAAACCAATTAACTAACTGTCCAAGATTATATTCTCCTGATTCAATTTTATTCAATACAAGTAAAGATTCCGAGCCAATGACGGTAAAGATAATAAATCCGGGTATTAAAACTAGTATTACAATAACAATGATCGTTAAAAAAGATACCAATGATGGGTTGTATTTTTTCTCTATTAGGTAGTTTCTTAAGGGGTAGAATAATATGGATAAAACAATTGCCCAAAGAATAGGTAAAAAGAAGTTCCACAAAATGATAGCGAATAAAATTGTGATCAAGCTTAATACAAATATGAATGCATTTTTACTTTTCATTTGTGTTTTCTTCTCAAAAATCTTTAAATAAATATAATAATTATAATTTAAGTTAAATAATACTGATTTTGAATAATATTGTAGACAATGTGATAAGGGAGCTTGAGTTTCAAGCTGGAATTGTATTGGGTTCATTTGGTTTAAATGCAGATCTCAAATCAATTCAGAATTTACTCAGTAAGGATTCTATTGATAAAGAGTTAAGAGATGCTTGCCATATAATTTTCAGAACCCATTTTATTAGGCAAGCTTTGATCAGGGATGATGCTGAAGATGCTTGTTATAACTTAATTATCCTCTGGGATCATTGCACCACTGCAGCTGATACAACTTATAACTCAATTCTTGTCAATTCAATTGATAAGCTTTTGAAAATAACTAATAAAAAAACACAGACGGTAAAGAATAGGCATTTAAGAGTGTTGGAGCTTAATAAAATGAATTGGTCTATCGATGCAATATCAGCTGATACCGGTTATTCAAGAAGACAGATCTCAAGAGTAATTAACGGACACACTAAGAATTAAGCTTATGGTCGGGACGAGAGGATTTGAACCTCTGACCCCCTGACCCCCAGTCAGGTGCGCTACCAGGCTGCGCCACGCCCCGTATAAAGTTAATCTAATATGTCTATTAAATTTTCTACTTCTGATTTGATAGCATCTAGTGTTGAAGATTGAGCTTCATTATGAGTCTCATCATCACTAAGTTTTTGTTTAGCGCCTTTGATTGTATATCCGTTGTTATAAAGAAGGTCTTTAATTTGTCTGATTAGAATAACATCGTGTCTTTGATAGTATCGCCTATTGCCTCTTCTTTTGAGAGGTTTTAATTGCGTAAATTCTTGTTCCCAGTAACGCAATACATGAGCTTCAACATCACATAGGTCACTAGCTTCACTTATAGTGAAGTATCTTTTAGTTGGAATTGATGGAAGTTGAGTACTAATCTGAGGCATTGGATAATGTTTTTACTGCTTCTTTTAGTTTTTGTCCAGATTTGAATGTGACCACTCTTCTGGCTGTTATTTCAACATCTTCTCCAGTTCTTGGGTTTCTTCCAGGTCTTGATGTTTTATCTTTTAATTGGAAGTTACCAAAGCCAGAAAGTTTAACTTCATGACCGTCTTCAAGTAAATTTTTAATATTATCAAAAAGTGATTCCACAAGCTCTTTAGCTTCTCTCTTATTTAAACCTATTTGATTGTTAAGGTCTTCTACTATGTCTGCTTTAGTTAATGTCATTTTCTTATTGTTATTTCAAAATTAGATTGTATATGTTGATTTATATTAGTCATGAATTCGTCAATTTGTTCATCGGTTAGGGTGCGTGATTTTGATTGAAAAATCAAGCCTAATGAAATACTTTTCTTTTTAGATTGGATAGATTTACCTTCATAAATATCAAAAACTAATACGTCAGATAGTTCATTAATATTTAATGAATTTATAGAACGAATAATTGTATTTATTTCTATATCTAGTGGCAAAAGAATTGATATGTCTCTTCGAGACGATGGGAAGTAATTTAGCTCCTTGAAATTGTGAGCAATTCTATTATTCAAGATAGAGTAATCTATTTCAAAAACTATAGGTTCATTTTTCAGATTTAAGTCAAGGACAATTTCAGGATTTAAACAGCCTATATGTCCTATAATTTTATTATTAAAAACTATCTGTGCTGATTTTCCAGGATGCAGCATTTTATGCTTTGTTTTTTTATACGTTATAGATTTATATATATTTAATGATTCGAATAAAATATCAAGATGGCCTTTCATGTCATAGTAATCAACCGAGTTAGAAGAATAGCCCCATTGTTCTTGATTTCTTAAGCCATATATTAAAGCGGATATTTTTTCAGATTCTATAATCTTATTTTTTGTTCCTGTGAACACTTTACCTATTTCTAACAATCTTATGTTTTTGTGCTGTCTTTTAAGATTATGCATAAGATTATTAATTAATCCTGGAAGAAGAGAATTTCTCATTACAGACATTTCTATTGAAAGTGGATTTTGTAAATCCATAGAATGACCTATTTTACTTTGGTTTAAGTCATTCATTACAGGGCTTACAAAACTATAATTAATAACTTCAGAATAGCCTAAAGCGTTCATTATATTGTATAGATCTTTTTTATTTTTCAGTCGATTTGATTCATTTATAAATGTACTTGGCTCATTTTCAATGGATTCAGTAATATTATCATAGCCATAGATTCTTGCTATTTCTTCAATCAAATCGCATTCATCATTAATATCAAACCTATATGAAGGTGCAATAACACTCCAACCTTGATAGCCAAAATCATTTTCCTTAACATTCATTTTTAAGTTTTTTAGTATCGATACTATTTTTGCATTAGGTATTGTGATGCCCAATATATTTTTAATCTTATTTTTTCTCAAATTGATTGTTTTATTTTTTGGAGTGTGTTTTTGAGCTATTTGAGTGTTAATGGGTCCATTTTCTCCACCAGCTATTTTATTCAGTAATAGTGTAAACATTTCAATTGCTTCTACTTGTATGGTTGGATCTACTCCTCTTTCAAATCGTAAGCTGGCTTCACTATGAAGATTCAACTCTCTAGGGCAGCCCATGATTGTTTCGGGATTAAAGTAGGCAGATTCTATAGCTATATTTTTTGTTTTATCAGTTATTGAAGAGTTTAGTCCTCCCATAATACCTGCAATACCGAGTAGATTATTTTGATCAGCAATCATGAGGTAATTCTCATTAAGTATTTTTATACTTCCATCTAATAGTGCAATAGATTCTTTCTTTTTTGCTTTTCTTACAACCATGGGCGAGTTAATATATTTTAAATCATAGGCATGCAGTGGTTGACCGAGTGTAAGCATTACATAATTGGTAAGATCAACAATAATGTTGATTGATTTATAGCCAGATTCTTTTAATTTATCTTTTATGTCTTTGGGGGTTCTAGCGCTCGAATTAATATTTTTGATTATTCTTGTAGCAAATACTGGACAATCTTTTGGTGTGATTATTTTGGTTTTTAAGATAGAGTCGTGTTCTACTTTTGCACTCTGACTAACTCTTTTACGTTGCTTGATTAGTCCCATAGCTATTAATTCATTTACTATTCCTCTAACACTGAAACAATCTGCTCTATTCGGTGTAATATCAAATTTAATTATTTTATTATTTTTTTGCTTAATTATTTCACATTCAACCCCTGACATAGTTAACTGGTTCACCAGTTCACTGCTGGTAAATTTAGATCCGCAATGTTCATTTATCCAATTGGTTGATAATTTCATATTTTTATTTAAATTGATTGAGAAAATTTAGATCGTTCTCATAAAAAAGCCGGATGTCTTTAATCTCATGTCTTAGCATTGCTAATCGTTCAACGCCCATACCAAATGCATAACCTGTATATACTTCTGGATCTATTTTTAGATTTTCTAAAACCTTGGGATGTACCATTCCACAACCTAGTATTTCAAGCCAACTACCATCTTTGGATAAAATATCAACTTCTGCTGAGGGTTCTGTGAAGGGAAAATAGGAAGGTCTAAATCTCAATTTCATATCTTTGTTATAAAATGTATTGATGAAGCGATGTAGCATGCTTTTTAAATGTGTGAAGTTAATATTTTTATCAATAACTAAACCTTCAATTTGATGAAACATTGGTGTATGTGTTATATCCGAATCTCTTCTGTAGACTTTACCGGGGGCAATTACTTTTATTGGTACACCGTGACTTTCCATGCTTCTAATTTGTATTGGAGATGTATGAGTTCTAAGTAAGTAATTACTATTAAAGTAAAAAGTATCATGCATAGCTCTTGCAGGATGATTTTCTGTGATGTTCAAAGCAGTAAAGTTATGGTATTCGTCTTCAATTTCAGGTCCATCTTCAACTCTAAAGCCAGAATTTAGAAAAATACTTTCAATTTCATAGAGTATAGAAGATATTGGATGTATATTGCCTCTGCTATTTTTACGTCCGTTTAAGCTTATATCTATTGAAGAAGTAGAAATTTCTTCTTGGATGTTAATGTCAGTGAGTTCTATTTTTCTTGCATCAATAAGTTTTTGAACCTCTTCTTTTATAAGATTAATCCTTTTGCCTACTAAAGGCCTTTCTGATGGTGTTAATTTACCTAATAATTTTAATTCTTTGGTTATTAATCCATTCTTTCCAAGGTATTTAACACGAACTAGTTCAAGTTCTTTTAAGTTAGAAGAATCCGATACTTCTTGAATTGATTTCAAAGAAAGGTCTGACAAACTGTCTGACATTTTATGAATTCTCTAATGCTGATTTAGCTTTTTCTGAAAGTGCTTTAAATGCTTCAAGATCATTGACTGCAAGGTCTGCTAGAATTTTTCTATCAATTTCTATATTGGCAGTTTTTAAACCATTCATGAATCTACTATATGAAAGATCATGCATTCTTGCCGCAGCATTTATTCTCACGATCCAAAGCGAACGAAATGTTCCTTTTTTCTTTTTTCTGTCTCTATAAGCATATTGCCCTGCTTTTATTGCAGCTTGTTTAGCAACTTTGAATAGTCTACTTCTTGCACCATATTGACCTTTGGTCTTTTTCAAGACCTTCTTATGTTTTGCTTTAGATGTAACGCCTCTTTTTACTCTCGCCATTTTATTTCCTAATTGTTTTAACTATAAGGTAGAAGTTTCTTAATGCTTTTTATATCTCCATCAGAAATGATGGAAGACGCCCTTAAATGTCTTTTTCTCTTACTGCTTTTTTTTGTTAAAATATGATTCATATGCGATGAACTTCTTTTAAATTTTCCAGTGCCAGTTTTTTTAAATCTTTTAGCGGCACCTCGATTTGTTTTTAATTTTGGCATTTTATTAACCTTTAATTATGTTTTGGAGCTACAACCATTATTAGTTGCCTTCCTTCAAATTCAGCCTCTTGCTCAACAGTGGCCATTTCTTCTATATCATTTAGGACTCTTTTCAAAAGATCTTGTCCCAATTCTACATGCCTCATTTCTCTTCCTCTGTATCTCAATGAAACTTTAACCTTATTACCTTGTTCTAAGAAATTAGTTATTTTATCAACTTTTACTTTGTAGTCACCCTGTTCAATGAGTGGTCTAAATTTAATTTCTTTAACTTGGATTGTTTTTTGTTTCTTTTTTGATCCCTGCGTTTTCTTTTTTTGTTCAAATAAGAATTTTCCGTAATCTAAGAATCTACAAACAGGTGGTTCTGTATTTGGTGAAACTTCTACAACATCCATTCCTTTTGTTTTTGCTAGTTCTATTGCGTCTTGAATTGCAAATATCCCCAACTGAGTTCCGTCTTCATCTATCAGTCTTATTTCTGAAGACTTGATTTGTTCATTTTTTCTTATCTTTTTTCTAGCAGCGATATCTATCCCCTTATATTATTAATTCTTTTCTTAAAATCTCTAAAAATACATCTAAACTCATCTGGCCAAGGTCTTTACCATTTTGGCTTCTCACACTTAAATTATTACTCTCTACCTCTTTATCACCAACTATTATAAGGTAGGGAACCTTTTTTAAAGTGTGATCGCGAATTTTAGAGCCTATTTTTTCGTTTCTCAAGTCTAATTCAACTCTAAAGCCTTCTTTTTTTAGCTTATCATACAAAAATTCACCATAATCTCCTTGAGAATCACCAATTGAAAGGATACTGACTTGATTTGGCGCCAACCATAATGGAAATTTTCCTTCAAAATGTTCAATTAAAATACCAAAAAATCTTTCTATTGATCCTAATAGCGCTCGATGAATCATAATTGGATGATGTTTTTGGCCATCATTACCGATGTAATTCATATCAAATCGTTCAGGTAGATTAAAATCTAGCTGTATTGTTGAGCATTGCCATAATCGACCAATAGCATCTTTAATTTTTATGTCTATTTTTGGGCCATAGAAAGCTCCCCCACCTTCATCAATTTTATATTTGAGTTTTTTACCTTCCAAAGCATTTTCCAAAGCAGAGGTTGCTTGATTCCAAATTGAGTCACTACCAACCGATTTATCAGGTCTTGTTGCCAAGTGTATTTCATATTCTTGGAAGGTAAAAGCATTGAGCATATCTATGGTTAAATTAAGAATATTTGTGATTTCATTTTCAATTTGGTTTTCCGTGCAAAAGACATGAGCATCATCTTGCGTAAATCCCCTAACTCTCATAAGACCATGCAAAGCTCCTGTCATTTCATGTCGATACACGGTCCCTAATTCAGCGTACCTAATTGGGAGTTCCCTATATGATTTGAGTGAATTTTTATAGATTAGGATATGAAATGGACAATTCATTGGTTTTAATTGATAGAACTGGTTTTCATCTTCAATGGCTTTAAACATGGATTCTTGATAAAAATCAGCATGACCTGAAGTTTCCCATAAACTATCTAGTGCTATGTGTGGCGAATACAATAATTCATAATCTGCATCTTTATGTTTAGTCTTCCAAAATTCTTCAATAATATTTCTGATTCTCGCTCCATTGGGATGCCAAAATACAAGGCCTCCTCCTGCTTCTTCTTGGATGCTAAATAGATCTAACTCTTTGCCAATTTTTCTATGGTCTCTTTTTTCTGCTTCTACTAAGTGGTCTAGATATTTATCTAGTTCTTTCTTGTTCCTCCATGCAGTACCATAGACTCTAGTTAGCATTTCATTTTGTGAATCACCTTTCCAATAAGCTCCAGATACTTTGGTTAATTTATAAGATCCTATAAAACTTAAATCTGGTAAGTGAGGTCCCACGCATAGATCTATAAAAGAAGTATCTTGATTGGTGTATATCTGAAAGTCTTTTTCTTGATCACTGTCTTCAATTATTTTAACTTTATAGTCTTCTTTGAGATTTTTAAAAGAATTAATTGCATCTGCTTTATTATGGAGTGTCTTTTTGATAGTTGATTTTTCTTTTATGATCAGACGCATCTCTTTTTCAATTGATTCTAAATCTTCTGAAGAAATAGATTCATCTGAGAGAACATCATAGTAAAAGCCATCGTCAATTGTTGGTCCTATAGCAAGTTTACAATTTGGGTATAAATTTTTTATTGCAGATGCAAGAACTTGAGCTGTAAGCGTATGCCTCATGATCTCCAAGCCTTCATTAGAATCTATAGTAATAATTGATACAGTAGTATTGTCTGCAAGGAGGTCACTTAAATCTTTTTGTACACCATCAATCGTAACAGCTATTGCACTTTTAGCTAACCCAGGCCCAATTGATTTAGCTAAATCATAACCGTTGGAACCATCGGGTAATTGTTTTTCTGATCCGTCAGGTAATTTAATAGATAGCATCTTTAAGTATTAATAATTTCTCTAATTTGATTTTTTTCATTTACTCTATTCTTTTGCCATTTTGATCGATGTTCCGCAGGTTCAATTTCTACCGCTGTCACTTTGTACTCAGGACAATTAGTAGCCCAATCACTGTTTTCTGTTGTTACAACATTCGCTCCTGTCTCTGGGTTATGAAATGTAGTATACACAACACCAGCAGGTATTTTTTCAGTAACAATTGCTTTCAATGTAGTTTCGCCTTTTCTGCTTCTAAGAAGTACTAAAGAGGCATCATTGATACCTCTTGTTGAAGCATCTACTGGATGTATCTCTAAAACATCTTCATTTGACCATAGATTATTATGTGTCCTTCTGGTTTGCGTGCCAACATTGTATTGAACGAGGTTTCTTCCAGTGGTTAATAATAAAGGAAATTTACGATTAGCAGTTTCAGTTGTGGGAACATAATCTGTGATCATAAACTGCCCTTTCCCTCGAACGAATTCATCAACATGCATAATCGGTGTACCATCTGGGGCAGCTTCATTACAGGGCCACTGAAGGCTACCAACTTCATCGAGTTTTTTAAAAGATACCCCTGTAAACGTAGGCGTTAGTTCAGCAATTTCATCTAAAATCTCTTCAGATGAATTAAAAGTCATTTCATAGCCCATTGCAGCTGCTATTTCTTGTGTTATTTCCCATTCATGTTTTCCCGTGAGTGGCTTCATCACAGGTCTAACTCTATTGATCCTTCTTTCAGCATTGGTGAAGGTACCATTTTTTTCTAGAAATGAAGTTGCAGGTAAGAAGACATGAGCAAATCTAGCAGTCTCAGTTAAAAATAAATCTTGTATAACAACACATTCCATGGATTGAAAGGCTTCTTCTATATGTTGTGTGTTAGGTTCGGACTGAACAAAATCTTCGCCTTGTATGTATATGCCTTTAAATTTGCCACCAACAGCTGCATCGAACATGTTGACAGATCTTAATCCTGGTTCTTTTTGTATTGATACATTCCATTTCTTTTCAAAAATAGCTCTTGCTTTGTCATCAGTAATTGGGCGATAACCAGGTAG
>Ga0206683_10000105_pt1 | contig 57275 bp, 51 predicted proteins | sample M280m12015metaG_FD_155483 | JGI IMG/M metagenome (GOLD analysis project Ga0206683, IMG submission 155483) | Ammonia-oxidizing marine archaeal communities from Monterey Bay, California, United States - M2 80m 12015 | ecosystem: Environmental > Aquatic > Marine > Intertidal zone | place: USA...
CTTTAGGTATTTCTTTAAAAAATAATATTTCTCAACTTTGGTGGAAAGCGATGACTCAGCTTCATGAAAATATTGTTGGTTTAGATAGTGGAATTTTAATGCATCCAAAAGTATGGGAAGCTTCAGGACATGTAGGTGCTTTTAATGATCCACTAGTCGACTGTAAAGAATGTAAATCAAGATATCGGGCCGATGAACTTTTCGAAGGTGATATAAAGGATGGAGATTGGATGAAAATCCAATGTCCTAAATGTGGGACAACCGGTAACTTAACCGAACCTCGACAATTTAATTTAATGTTTAAAACTCATGTTGGACCAATTGAAGAAGATTCTAACATTGCATACCTCCGGCCTGAGACTGCTCAAGGTATATATGTCAACTACCTTCTTACTCAAAATGCAATGCGCCTTAAGATTCCGTTTGGTATTGCACAAATTGGAAAAGCTTTCAGGAATGAAATTATCGCAAGAAATTTTATTTTTCGTACACGTGAATTTGAACAAATGGAAATGCAGTATTTTGTAAAGCCCGGCGATGATGATCAATCTATGCAAGATTGGAAATCTGAAAGGCTTAAATTTTATGATCAGCTAGGAATTAATTCAAAAAAATTACGTTTCCATGAACACGGACCTAATGAATTAGCACATTACGCTAAAGAAGCTTGGGATATTGAATTTGAATTCCCGTTTGGATGGTCAGAGATTGAAGGTATTCATAATCGCACTGATTATGATCTTGCAAGACACCAAGAACTTTCAGGTAAAAAAATGGAAGTTTTTGATCAACAAAACAATAATCGATTTCTTCCATTTATTATTGAAACATCTGCAGGATTAAATAGAATAATGTTAGCTGTTCTATCTGATGCATATTGGAATGATGAAGAAAATAATCGAGTTGTTATGAAGTTACACCCGACAATTGCCCCTGTTACAGCCGTAGTTTGCCCTTTGGTCAAAAAAGATGGCTTACCTGAGCTTGGTCGAAAAGTAATGGATTTATTGAAACCTCATTTTAAAGTTATCTATGATCAACAAGGTTCTATAGGAAAAAGATATTATCGTCAGGATGAAGCAGGTACACCTTACGGTATCACAGTAGATCACCAATCAATTGAAGATAAAATGGTAACACTTCGCGATCGTGATACTCAAGTTCAAAATCGTATTCCTATTGATAATTTAGTCAATGCAATAACTGATAGCATGGAGTCTTATTCATGAATAGACACTTAGCACTACGCTCAGGGAACCCAGCATTAAATGCTAAAACATTCTCCGGTTTTGATTTAACGACTGGCGGAACGATGACTATTATGGGTACCGTTAATAAAACAGCTTTCTCACTTTTATTACTAATGACCACTGCACTTTTTACTTGGAATATGCCAGTGGGAGATCCTCGTGCAAATGGGCTTATGATCTTTGGAATGATCGGAGGCTTTATTTTAGCTCTTATCACAGTATTCAAACATCAATGGGCCAAATTCACAGTACCTGCTTATGCTTTAATGCAAGGGTTGGCCTTAGGTGGAATTTCTAAATATTTTGAGTCTATGTACCCTGGAATAGTTAATCAAGCAGTCATGCTTACTTTTGGAACGCTTGGCGCCTTGTTACTTGCCTATCGGTCTGGCATAATTAAAGCGACAGAAAATTTTAAACTTGGTATTATTGCTGCAACTGGTGGTATTGCTTTTGTCTATATGATTAGTTGGGTATTAAGCTGGTTTAGTATCTCCGTGCCAGTAATTCATTCTAATTCAAATATGGGTATACTTTTTAGTATTGGTGTTGTAATTATTGCAGCATTAAACCTCGTTTTAGATTTTGATTTTATTGAAGAAGGATCAGAAAAAGGTGCTCCTAAATATATGGAATGGTATGGTGCTTTTGGATTGCTAGTAACTCTTATATGGCTCTACTTAGAGATCCTCAGACTGCTAGCAAAGCTTTCTTCAAGAAGAAATTAATTTTATTTTACATTAACCAAATAGCTAATTATTAATTTATATAATTCTCCTTTGTCATAAAATATTAGTATTATAATTTTCTTATTGGTTAAATGAGGAAAGCCCTTTGAAAAAAAAATTTAATTGGAGTAAATGGACACGAAAAACTCATTATTGGGTTTCAGTTGTTATTATTCTTCCCATACTAATTGTAATTATTACTGGTATACTTCTTCAATTAAAAAAGGAAATTAATTGGATACAGCCTCCAACAATTAAAGGGCAAGTCCAAAATAATCCCATAATTTCTTTTGATGATATATTAAATGCAACTAGAACTGCTGAAGAAGCTAACATTAAATCATGGGATGATATTGATAGACTTGATGTTAGAATAGAAAAAGGAATCGTTAAAGTACGTGGAAAAAATCGATGGGAAGTTCAAATAGACACAAAAACAAAAAAAGTCTTACAAGTTGCATATAGGCGATCAGACTTAATTGAACAATTACATGATGGATCTTGGTTTAACGATAAAGTAAAATTATATATTTTCTTACCTTCAGGGATTATCCTTTTCATTCTATGGTTGACTGGTCTATATATGTTTATCCTACCTTATGCCGTAAAGTGGAATAAGAAAAAGAGATGAAAAAACTCATAATTATAGGATTATTTATTTTTTCTGGATGTAGCTCTCCCCATTTTGATATAATTATTAATAATGGAAAAATTGCTGATGGAAGTGGAAGCAAATTATTCTCTGCAAATATCTATATAAAAAATGGAAAAATAATTGAAATTGGTAATTTACCTAATGCTTTAGGAGATAAAGTTCTAGATGCACAAGATTTAATAATTGCACCTGGATTTATTGATATGCATACTCATGCTGAACGCCGAAGTCTAGAATTCCCAACTGTTGAAAACTATTTACAACAAGGAGTCACAACAATAGTTGGTGGTAATTGTGGTGGCTCTCCTTTTCCAATCAATGATTTTATGGAAAAAACAGTACAAAAAGGTATCGGACCAAATCTTGCTTTACTAATAGGTCACAATACAGTTCGTAAAGAAGTTATGGGCACTGAAAATCGATTGGCTACTAATAAAGAAATAGATGAAATGCAGAGTATAATTCAGAGCGCAATGAACGAGGGCGCTTTTGGTATGTCAACTGGCTTAAAATACATACCAGGCGCTTATTCAAATACGGAAGAAGTAATTGCTCTTGCATCAACTGTATCTAAAAATATGGGCATTTATGCTACACATATGAGAGAAGAAGGAATTGGATTAATTAAATCTGTTAAAGAGGCAATAGATATAGGACGTAAAGCCAATTTACCTGTTCAAATATCACATCATAAAGCTGTAGGAAAAACTATGTGGGGAAACTCAATAAAAACATTGGAACTAATTGAGGAAGCTAATGCTGAAGGAATTAAAGTTACAGCTGACCAATACCCTTACACAGCTACAAGCACAGGCTTAACGGTCGTTTTTCCAGCATGGTCTCTTTCTGGAGGCTCAAAAAAGTTAAAAGAACGCTTACAGAATCCTCAATTACGGCAACAAATAAAAGATAAGATTATATGGAATATTGTTTATGATCGTGGGGGTGGTGATCCTTCAAGTATTGTAGTGGCTAGTTATCCTAATAACGATAAATATAATGGTTTAAATTTAGCTCAAATAACAAAACTCAAAGGTCTTTCACCTACTCCAGATAATGCGGCAGAAATTCTTATGAATCTTGTTTATGAAGGCAATGGTAAAGGAATTTACCATTGTTTAAATGAAGAAGATGTACAACGAATAATGGCGCACCCAAGAATTATGCATGCTTCTGATGGAAGCACCATTGAATTTGGAGAAGCACAACCCCATCCAAGAAGTTATGGAACTTATCCCCGTGTTCTTGGTCAATATGTTCGTGAAAAAAATGTAATTTCTTTGGTTGAATCTATAAGAAAAATGAGTAAGCTCCCCGCATCAGTTTTAGGTATAAAAGATCGTGGAGAAATTAAAAATGGCTTTTGGGCTGATCTTGTTATCTTTGACCAACATAAGATTATAGATAATGCAACATGGGAGAACCCTCACCAATATCCATCTGGAGTTTCTTGGGTTTTAGTTAATGGTAAAATATCTTTAGAGAATGGAATACCATCAAAAAATTTATATGGAAAGGTTTTGATTCATAATGAATGACAAAATAGTAAAATTTAGTCTTATTCTCTTTTTATTTATAGTTTCTTCATGCTCGAATAAATCACCCGTTTTTGGAGAAAATGGGATGGTAGTTTCAACCAGTCGACATGCATCTCAAGTAGGAATAGATATACTTCAAGCTGGTGGGAATGCTATTGATGCAGCCGCTGCAGTAGGTTTTGCACTTGCAGTTACATCCTCTTCAAATGGTAATATTGGCGGTGGAGGATTTATGACGGCTAAGCTAGCAAATGGTGAAGTATTTACTTTAGACTACAGAGAGATGGCACCAAAATCTGCTAACAGAGATATGTATCTAGATAAAGATGGAAATATTATTAAAGGTAAATCTCGATCTACTCATTTTGCTTCTGGTGTACCTGGATCTGTTGATGGCCTATTAAAAGCATGGAGAGATTATGGCTCTGGAGTTATTTCAAGAGATCAATTAATGGGTCCTGCTATTAAATTAGCTAGAGAGGGGTTTGATCTTTCAATATATGAAGCTGAACGTTTCAATAAAAATAAAGAAAGGCTTAGCAAGCATTCAGAAACAAAAAGAATATTTACTAGAGATGATCGAGAATGGAAAAAAGATGATATTTTTAAACAAACTGACCTTGCAAATACTTTGGAAAGAATTGCTAAGAATGGACGAGATGGCTTTTACAAAGGAGAGACCGCAAAGCTTATTGTTGAAGAGATGAAATCTGTAGGAGGTTGGATTGATTATGAAGATCTTGAGAATTATGTGTCCAAGTATAGACAGCCTGTAAAAGGTTCCTTTATGGGCTATGAAATAATTTCTATGGGGCCTCCTAGTTCTGGAGGTTTACTAGTTGTTCATATGTTAAATATGCTTCAGAAAATTGTAGAAGAAAAAAACTCTGATTTTGATTTATCCTTTAATTCAGTTAATTATATTCATACTCTAACTGAATTAGAAAGAAGAGCCTATGCAGATAGAACAGAACATATGGCTGACTCTGATTACTGGGATGTTCCTAATAGTATGTTTCTTTCACATGATTATGCTCATGAACGTTTAAAAGATATAAATTTTAAAAAAGCAACTGATTCTCAATTGGTTGAGCATGGAAATCCTTACTCAAATCAAAGTGAAGAAACAACTCACTATTCTATAATTGATAGTGAGGGTAATGCTGTTTCTGTTACTACTACAATAAACTCTGGCTATGGGAATGGAATTACCGTAACTGGAGCTGGTTTTTTACTTAATAATGAAATGGATGATTTCTCAAGCAAACCAGGGGAACCTAATATGTTTGGACTTTTAGGAAATGAAGCAAATGCTATAGAGCCAAAGAAGAGACCTTTAAGTTCTATGACTCCAACTATTGTCCTAAAAGATGACAGTCCTTTTCTAATTCTTGGCTCTCCAGGAGGGTCAACTATTATAACCACTGTTATGCAAAATATATTGAATGTAATTGTCCATGATATGAATATTCAAGAAGCTGTTTCATCTCCAAGAGTCCATTCACAATGGCTTCCTGATATGGTTTTTCATGAAAAGAATGGTTTAAGTCAAGAAATCATTGATGAACTAAAAAAGATGGGACACGATGTTAGGATGCGTGGCTCAATTGGTGAAGCGAATGGAATCATGATCAATGAAAAAGGGTTTTGGGGTGGACCAGATTCTAGAGGAGAAAATACTGCTATTGGTTATTAAGGATTGGAGTGAACTGCTAACTGTCCACAACCAGCATTAATATCTGTCCCCTTACTCCATCTAACAGTGACATTAAATGGTGCAACTTTTAATTCTTTTAAAAAATTTTGAATTGTAGTTTCATTAGGTCTATTAAACTCACCTCCAATCTCATTATATGGAATTACGTTTACTTTACATTCTAAGCCTCTTAAAAGAGATATCAATCTTTTTGCAGCAAGTGGAGAATCATTAATTCCCTTTAACAAAACATATTCGAATGTTATTAACCGTCTTGTTTTATGATAATAATATTGCGCTGATTTGATGAGCTCATTTAATGAATGAGTATTAGTAAGAGACATAATTTTTTTACGCTCAATTTCTGTAACAGCATTAAGGCTTATTGCTAATTTAAACTGATGATCCTCTTCCGCAATTTTTCGAATTTTTGGGACAATACCCGCAGTAGAAATGGTTATTCTTCTCGCACCAAAACCCATTTTATGATTTAGAAACTTAGCTGCTTTTATAACATTTTTATAATTTAGGAAAGGTTCACCCATTCCCATAAATACAATATTTGTAATCTTATGTTTTGAAATTCTTTCCAAATGTAGTACTTGATCAATTATTTCATATGCATTTAAATTTTTTATAAAACCCATTGCTGCTGTTGCGCAAAATTTGCAATCTACAGCACATCCAACTTGACTAGATATACAAACTGTTGTTCTCTTTTTTTCATGCATTAAAACAGATTCAATACTATGACCACTTTTTGTTTTAAAAAGAAATTTCTGAGTTGGTTCGTATTCTGAACCACTAACTAGATTAATCTGAAGTGGGTGCAATTGAATCTTATTAGATAATAATTCTATTAATTCTTTAGGAAGGTTTTCCATTTCTTCCCAGTTTTCTACAAAATTATCAAATATCCAATTTTGGATTTGTTCATATCTAAAGGCTTCCGCTCCTAAACTTAATAATAATTCTTTTGCTTCTACTTCGTTAAAGCCTATATATGATTTTTCTTCTCTAGTCATAGATTGAATTTCTATTAAGCAAAATGGCCATACAAGACATTTGCTTCATTCAAAGTGGACATGTAAGTTTTCAACCCTTTTTAATTCATCAAATATATTTAGAGAGTAAATTATGACAGATAAGACAGATATAGAACTACTTGAAAAGCTCAGCGAATTAAAATCAACATTCTTCAAAGAGATTAGCAAATCTATAATTGGACAGCATAATGTACTTGACCATATTTTGATTGCTTTGCTTTGTAAAGGACATACTTTAATTGTAGGTGTTCCTGGACTTGCTAAAACTTTGATGATAAAATCATTAGCTGATATTCTTAATCTAAATTTTAAACGTATTCAGTTTACACCAGACCTAATGCCAAGTGATATAACAGGGACTGAAGTAATTGAAGAGGATCAATCAACAGGAAAACGCTCTTTTCGTTTCTTTCAAGGACCAATATTTGGAAATATTATTCTTGCTGATGAGATTAATAGAACACCTCCAAAAACACAGGCAGCATTATTAGAATCAATGCAAGAACATAAAGTTACAGCCTCTGGGCATACTTACGATCTAGAAGAGCCATTCTTTGTACTAGCAACTCAGAACCCGATTGAACAAGAAGGCACCTATCCGCTTCCAGAAGCACAATTAGATCGATTTATGTTTAATATCCTAATTGATTACCCCAGTCAAGAAGATGAAATATCTATAGTTCATTCTTCGACAGCAGGAAATTCACCAGAATTAAAAAAAGTAATTTCTAAAGATGATATAATCACTCTTCAAAAATTGATTAGTAGAATACCGGTTGCAGACAATGTTGTTGAATATGCGGTGAATTTAGTCACCTCAACTCGACCTGGTAAATCATCAAAGGATTATATTAATGAATGGATAGATTGGGGTGCTGGCCCCAGAGCTTCTCAATATTTAATTATGGGTGCAAAAGCTCGTGCAGCACTGGATGGAAGGCCTACCCCAAATATTGAAGATGTAAAGTCTCTAGCAATACCAGTTTTACGACATCGCTTAATACCTAATTTTAATGCGGAGGCTGAAGGAATGAAGGTTGATGATATTATTTCTAAACTTTTGGATTAATTATTGGATAAAAGAAAATATTTAAATCCAGAAACTGTTGCTAAACTTGATAACATGTCATTAAGAGCACGTTTGGTAGTTGAAGGATACTTAATAGGCCAACACAAAAGTCCATACCACGGATTTAGTGTTGAGTTTGCTGAACATCGCGCTTATGGGCATGGAGATGAGATTCGTTATATAGATTGGAAATTATTTGGGAAGACAGATCGTTATTACGTAAAACGCTTCGAAGAAGAGACAAATCTTAGATCTCATATATTACTCGATACTAGTCAATCAATGAGATTTTCAAGTAAAAGTGTTACTAAACTAGATTATGCTAGTTATCTATCTGCAGCTCTAACGCACTTGATGCTTCGTCAAAAAGATGGAATAGGATTAATTCTTTTTGATGAAAAAATCAAAAAATTTATTCCACCAAGAGCTTCAAAAACACATGCTAAGATTATTATGGAATCATTAGAGAATATAAAAGTCGGAAATGATACTAAAATAAAAACGACTCTTGATCATATGGCAGAGAGAATAAAAAAACGTGGATTAGTTATCCTCATATCAGATCTCATGGATGATCCAGATCAAGTATTGATGGGTTTAAATCATTTTAGGCACAATAAACAAGAAGTTATCGTTTTTCATATTATGGATCGTCAAGAATCTGAATTTAATTATAAAGAGCGCATACAATTTAAAGACATGGAAACAGGAGAAGTAATCACAACAGATCCGTGGCATATTCGAGATGCCTATCAGAATCAAATTAAAAAATTTAAAAAAAAATATCAAAGTGGGTGCAGAAAGCAACGAATTGACTACATACCACTTTATACTGACCAACCTTTAAATATTGCACTGAATGAATATTTAAATAAAAGAAAAAAGTCAGGATAATTATTATTTTATACTAGCCACCAAGCTTTTTTGATTTTTCAAAATATCGTGTTGCGCCATCGGTATCTCCCTGCTTTATAAGAACTCTTGCCATTCCTTTATAATGATTGGGATTTTCAGGGTCTAACGCAATTAACTCTCTATAAAACTTACTCGCCCTTCTCCATTTTTCTGCATTTTCAAAAGTTTGAGCAATCCCTTCTAGCGCTTCTGTATCATTTGGGTTCAAATCGTAGGCTGACATAAAACTATCTTCAGCATCTTGGAAATTATTTAACTGCATATTAAGCACACCTAGATTAAAAAATAAATTTGCTTTTAGCTTTTTTTCTGTTTCTGTTTTAATTGCTTCCTCAAAGGTTTCTACAGATTTTTCTGTATCTCCAAGGTCATAATAAAGTCCGGCAAGCATTGTGATTGCAGTACTATTTGAAGGTTCAATTTCAGTAGCTTTTTCAATGTATTTGAGAGAGCCTTCCTTATCACCACTAAATGAAAGAATCTGGCCTAAAGCCATATTTGGTTGAAATTCATTTGGCATCAGTTCAACCGCTTTTTTACCAATTTCAATAGCTTTATCATTATTACCTAATTCATAATAACTAGTAGATAGTATTGAATATGTTTGTCCTTCATTTGGATCAATATTTACAGTTTGTTCAAAACGATCAATAGCCTTTTGGAGTATTTTTTTGTCTTTTGAGTTTTTGTAATCGTTATAGGTTCGAACTGATTTATTATAATTTTCTGCCCAAAACATATTCCGATAATTTTTTATTACTTCTGAAATGGGTCTACTATTAATTTTTGCTTCTGGATTTGCTTCTAAAGCAAAATTAAATATTTTATTCATTTCTATCCATTGTTCTTTTTTGGCATGAACATGATATCCAATTTGAACCATAACTTCAGCATTTGCTGGTTCAACTTCAAGCGCTTTGAATAAGAATTCTTCTGCTTTTTCCCATTCTTCATCTTGAATTGCCATTTTTGCAGTTGTATACTCTGCTGAGCTACCGCAGCCCCATAAAAATAAAATAGCGATTACTGAAATCACATTTTTTGCTAATTGTTTAAAATACATATTGTCCTCTAAAATTTTTACTTTACTAGTTACTGAAAGTTATAAGTATTAATCTGTCTATTCAAGCCTAAAGCAAATCGTTAGAAAAGTGTTAAACTAAGTTCTTTGATTTTATTTATGTTGAATTGTGCTCCAGCTTCTTTTATAATTTCTTCTGCTAAATAACCACCAATCTTACCTGCTTCAACCGGGTTCATCCCTTTACATAATGAAGTTATAAATCCAGCAGCATACATATCTCCTGCCCCCGTTGAATCTTTAGCTATAATTGGTCTTGGTGGTAATAAAGTCTGATTATCATTATATGCAACTATCGATCCTTTTTTGCCAAGCTTTATACCTGCAATTTTTACAATCTTACCAAGTTTACTTGCTGAAATATTATAATCTTCTGTATCAAATAAAATAGCCAGTTCAGATCTATTTGCAAAAACTATATCAATATCATTTTTTATTATTTCTAAAAATTCTTCTTTATTTCTTTTAACAACAAATGGATCGGCTACATCAAATATTATTTTAATATCGTTTAATTTAGAAAAATTAATTGCAGTTTTAATTGCAGTTTTTTGAGATTCTGTATCCCACATATAACCTGTAAAATAGAGAAATTTTGATTTGACTAATTTTTCCAAATCAACATCATTTTTTGAAAAATTGCGACACATTCCTAGATGTGTATTCATTGTTCTCTCTCCGTCAGGCGTTACAATGATAATACTTGAACCTGTAGGCCCCTGCCCTTGAACTAAAGCAGGAATTACTCCAAATTTTTGAGATTGTTTTATATATATATCCCCAAAATTATCATTGCCAATCTTACCTGTTATTAAAGATGGTATTCCTAATGCTGAGCAGGCTAATAATGTATTTGGCGCGGATCCTCCTGGATGAAAAATAGGTTTTAATTGATTAAAATATAAAAAAATCTCTTTTTGACGTTTTTCATCCACTAAATGCATCACACCTTTATCAATTCCTAAATTATTTAGATCTTGATCCTCAGCATTAATAATTATGTCTATTAATGGATTCCCTATAGCATATATAATAGGTTCATTCATTTATTTTTCTCTATATTTTGCTAAAATTTTATAAATAAAGCATTAGTATGTTACTTATCTTTTTATTTTTCCAAAAGTTATTTTTGGAATAAAATTATGATTTTCTTAAAAACTTGACCTCTAAATAAAAGGCCATGTATATTCATACTCTATGGACTCAAAAACCTTTGCAATAATCACCGATATTCATTCGAATGCAGCTTCTCTAAAAGAAGGCCTGGCAATTATTAATGAACGCTCAAATATTGATCAAGTTATTTGTTTAGGTGATTGTTTCGCTTTGGGGCCCGCACCAAAATCAACAATTAAATTACTCAAATCTATTCCAGAATGTATTTTTATTCGTGGAAATCATGATCGATATCTATTAGAAAGGTTATGGGAACAGGAAAGGCCAAATTTAGAAGGAATGTCTCCTGACGATCCAATTTGCCAAGCCATTGTTGCTAATGAAGAATGGACAGCCAATCAACTTGGTGAAGAAGGAGTAGACTTTTGTTCAGCTATGAAGATTGCACACCGGGAAATTATTGGAGATACTTTAATTGAGTTTACTCATGCATGGTATCAAAGAGATGATATTCCACCAACTATGAATGAAGCTCTCTCTTGGAGAAATCATGTTGCAAACGGTTACCCAGATATTGAAAAATATATTTTTATACATGGGCATGTTCATACTCCACGAAATGAATCTAAGGAGAATCTCACTATCTATTGCCAAGGGGCAACAGGGCTGCCTTTTGATGAAGATCCTAGAGGTGCAGTTGCTTTTTTAACTATAGAAGAAGATATTAAGTGGGAAGTAGTTCGCTATGATTATAATAAATCAGAAACAATCGATCTCCTTGAAGAATTAAAACCTCCTTTTTATACAAACCTTCAAAATACTGTAAAATTTGCAACTATTAGAAATGACCTTTAAGGTCATTAATTTTCCCTTTAATTTATATATCTTAATCGAACTGATTTATGTTATACTTTGACCACAGCGCAACTACTCCTATCCATCCTATTGTTCTGGATAAGATGAATTCAATATCTCAGAATCATTTTGGGAACCCTTCAAGTATTCATGCTTCAGGAAGAAAGTCTAAATCTATTATTGAAAATGCTAGAAGAATTATTGCTGAATCTATTCAAGCTTCTCCTAATGAAATTATTTTTACTGGAAGTGGTACAGAAGCAAATAATTCTGTTTTATGGTCTTTGATATATGAAAAAAATAAGCATGTTGTAACTTCTTCTATTGAACATCCTGCTATATTAAAAGTATTAGACTCAATTGAACCTTTTGGTATTACCTATACAAAATTACCAGTAAATAAATTTGGAGAAGTAAATCCCAATGCACTTGAAGAGGTTATTAAAGATGATACTGGATTAATAAGCATCATGATGGTTAATAATGAAGTGGGAACAATAAATCCAATAAATGAATTAATTAATATTGCAGAAAAGAAAAATATTCCATTTCATTCTGATGCAGTACAGGCACTTGGAAAAACACCATTGTCAGTTAAAAATATTCGAGCAGATTACTTAAGTTTTTCTAGTCACAAATTCTATGGTCCAAAAGGTGTTGGCTTTCTTTATAAGAAAAAAAAATCTAAATTAAATCCAATAATCATTGGTGGTGGGCAAGAAAGTCAGTTTAGAGCTGGTACAGAAAATATTTCTGGTATTGTTGGTCTATCAGAGGCAGTACGCCTGTCCGCACAAAATTTAGATAAGCGAATTTTACACTTAAAAAAATTAGAATCAGAATTCAAATCTAAATTATCACATTATTCATCTAATATTGTTTTTAATGGTCATCCCAAAAAACATGTTCCTGGCGTAGTAAGCACTTCTTTTCCCGGTAAAAGAAGTGATATTCTTTTAGCAGAATTAGATCGAGAAGGAATAGAAGTATCAAGTGGCTCTGCGTGTGGGTCAGGCTCTATCAAACCGTCTTTTGTCCTTGAGGAAATGGGAATATCTGAAAGTCAAAATACTTCCACAATTCGAGTTAGTTTTGGGCGTGGCAATACATTAGAAGATGTAAATGTATTAGTAAATGCTTTGCTCAAGTATACTAATGTCTGACACCGTAATAGTTGGAATGAGTGGCGGAGTAGATAGCTCCGTCACAGCAAAAATTCTTAAAGATCTAGGCTATAATGTTGAATGTGTTTTTATGAAGAACTGGGAAGGTGATGATAAAAATTGTAATTCAGAAGAAGATTATAAAGATGCTCTATCTGTTTGTGACCATTTAGATCTTCCTTTAAGAAGTGTAAACTTTTCAAATGAGTATTGGGATAATGTTTTTAAACATTTTATTGATGAATATGCTAGAGGAAGAACACCTAATCCTGATGTCTTATGTAATCGTGAAGTAAAATTTAAAGCATTTTTAGATTATGCTTTTGACTTAGGTGCTGTAAAAATTGCAACTGGACATTATGCTCAAATAAATGAATCCGAAGATGAGTTTCACTTATTAAAAGGACTAGATAAAAATAAAGATCAGAGCTATTTTTTATATTTATTAGGTCAAAATGAACTATCAAAAAGTTTATTCCCAATTGGAGATATAGATAAAGTTAAAGTTAGAAAAATAGCCGAAAATTCTGGACTAATTAATTATGCAAAAAAAGATAGTACTGGTGTTTGTTTTATAGGTGAACAGCAATTTTTTAAAGAATTTTTAAAAAAATACATACCTGTGAAACCCGGACTTATACAGACTATAGATGGAAAGATTTGTGGAGAGCATGATGGGCTAATGTACTATACTATGGGTCAGAGAAAAGGCCTTGGAATTGGTGGTGGACATGGTTTTAAAGAAGCCCCATGGTTTGTTGCTGATAAAGACCTAGATAATAATATATTAATTGTGGCTCAAGGCCACGATCACCCTTCTCTCTTTCATCATGGATTAGAAGCTGATCAAATTCATTGGATCAATGAAGCTCCTACCAATTCACTGGAAAATATTTCAGCTAAAATTCGATATCGTCAAGATGATCAATCATGTAGAATTACTGAATTATCAAAAAATAATTGCAAAGTTATATTTAACGAGCCTCAGTTTGCTATAACACCTGGACAATCAGTAGTGTTCTACATTGATAATAAATGTATGGGTGGGGCTATTATTGATAAAAGATTTTAAAATAAAATTGGCTGGAACAATTACTATGTTTTATTTGTATTTTATGTATGTATATGAAATCAATTATTAAAAGAATCGCAATACTTTTAGTCCTGTCCGCTATTAGCACAGGCCAACTTCGTTCTTCTTTACCAGAAAGAACAATACCTATTAACAGTCAGGGCTTATCACAAGCAAGAAATCTTCCGCTCCTTGATTTTAATAGGCTTAATATAAATCATAGTTTTGATATTAGTATGATGAGTGCAGGTAATCAATCTATGACAATGGGCGCTTATACCAATCAAATGAATTATATGTTGAAAGATAATCTTCTGTTATCTACTCAATTCAGTTTAGCTTCTCCAATGGGTGGAATGAATCCTTACGCGAATAATGGATTAAATGGAGCGCAGTTGTACTATGGTGCTAGTTTAAATTATAAGCCTATGAAAAACTTATTTCTAAAATTATCTATGAATAATTACCCACAAAATAATTACAGAAGACCATTTAATAGCTTTTATAATATTCGTTAGTGGGTAAGTTAAAAAGTCTAATAAAATTTAAAGTTTTTTCTACTTCTAGTAGAAAAAAATCGCCAGCTGGTAAAGCTCAAAAAATGGGCTTAGTTAACTCAGCTATAGCGATACTCTCTTTGTTGCTTGTTGCATTTATTTTTTCATTTTCAAATCGACAGACGCAATCGGGCGTACCAATTGAAGTAACCTTTCCAACAATGAGTGATGCACCAAAGTTAGCAACAGAAATTTATAAAGCTAATCCAGTGATGGATATACAAATTGAAATTTTAAATGGTTGTGGTGAGCCTGGCCTCGCTGCAAAATTTTCAGATTTATTACGAAATATTCGTGTAGATGTAGTGAGGTCTGAGAATGCAGATCATTTTGATTATGAGAAAACTATGCTTATTCAACGAAATGAAAATATTTTTGGGATGAAACATGTAGCTGAAGCTCTTGGTTTTGATATAAATAATTCAAGTCAAGTGATTACAGCTGCTGACCCTAATCTAGATGTCGATATAACATTAGTTATTGGAAAAGATTTTCGATCTATTTCATCCATTCAAGCCTATTTAAATAACTAATTAATTTGTCACCTTCTAATCCTCCTAAAGCTATCACTTCAAGTGATCTAGCTGCTCAAATTTCTAATTTTGCTTTGGATAAAAAAGCTGAAAACGTAATCAGTATTAATGTTATGAACCTTACAAGTTTTACCGATCAATTTGTAATATGCTCAGCAGATACAGATATTCAAGTTAAAGCAATTGCAGATACTATTAGAAAAAGCACTGATCATAAACCTATTCGAATTGAAGGTTACGAACAATTAAATTGGGTGTTACTTGATTACATCGATGTTATTGTTCATATTTTTAAAACAACTGAGCGAAACTATTATAATATTGAAAAACTTTGGGCTGATGCACCAATAATAGAATATAATGATGAAGATTTTATCTCTATTAAATCAAACTCTGATTAACGCTCTTTCAACTCTGGAGTATCCAGAGAAAGAGATTAAACTTTCACCTCCTAAGAATCCTGACTTTGGAGATATTTCTACAAACCTTCCACTTATTTTAAGTAAAGAACTAAAGATGAATCCAATGAAAATTGGTGAAAAAATTAGTAATGTTATAGATCATTCTGATGGTATAATAGATAAAATTACAGTTACAAACCCAGGTTTTATAAATTTTACAATAGGGGTTGCATACTATTATCAAATTCTTGAGGATATTCTTTCTAATGAGAGTTATGGTAATAATCTTTATGGTAAAGGTCAAAAAGCTAATGTTGAATTTGTGAGTGCAAATCCTACTGGCCCACTTACTGTTGGCCATGGTAGGAATGCAGTTTTAGGTGATAGTGTTGCAAATATTTTAGAGTGGAATGGGTATGAAGTTACTCGAGAATATTATTTTAATGATGCTGGTAGACAAATGCGCATACTTGGCGAGTCTGTTGAATTTAGATATAGAGAATTAATTGGTAAAGAATCTGATTTTCCTGAAGGTGGATATGAAGGCTTATATATTATAGATATTGCAAAGTTAATTATCAAAGAACATGGTAAATCTTTAAATACAAAGGATCCTATATTCAAAGATTTTGCTGAAAAAACTATTTTTTTAGATATAAAAAATAGTTTACTGAATATTGGAATAAAATTTGACAAATTTTCAAATGAAAAGTCTTTTTATGATAATGGACAAATTGACAAATTTTTAAATAAAATGAAATCAAAAGATCTCATTTACGAAAAAGATGGCGCAACCTGGTTTCGTTCAACTTCTTTAGGCAAAGAACAAGATCGTGTATATATAAAAAGTAGTGGCGAGCCAACCTATCGAGTTCCAGATACCGTATACCACCAAGATAAAATAAATCGTGGATATAATCTAATAATTGATATTTTTGGAGCAGATCATGCAGATACATATCCTGATGTATTAATTGCGCTTGATGCACTTGGAATGAAAACTGATCATATTCATGTTCTTTTATATCAATTTGTAACGTTATTACGTTCAGGTGAAAAAGTAAAGATGTCAACACGTAAAGCAAATTTTGTTACTATGGATGAGCTAGTTAAAGAAGTAAATCCAGATGTTCTACGATATTTTTTTGTGATGCGCGGTATGAATACACATTTGAATTTTGATTTAGATCTTGCAACAGATCAATCAGAGAAAAACCCTGTTTTTTATTTACAGTATGCACATGCACGTATTTGTAATATAATTAAGCGCTACGAAGCCCTTGACAACCCAAAGTTAAATAATTATGATTTATCGTTGCTTACGCATCAATCTGAACTACGATTATTAAAAAAACTTGAACAATTTCCACAGGTAATTGAAAATTCTCGTACTGCTCTAGAACCTCAAACAATAGCAACTTATTTGTATGATACAGCTAATAATTTCCATCGGTTTTATTCTGATTGCAGGGTAATTACCCAAGACAAAGATTTAACTAGATCTAGAATTGCTCTTATTCAAGCTGTTAAAATTGTTTTACGTAATGGATTAACTATATTAGGCATTACAGCGCCTGAAAGAATGTGATGCAATACTTCTTAGATGTTGAATTTCAATTTTTAATTCTTTGCCTCTCCACGTTATTAACACTTATAAATCCTTTAGGAATAGCGCCCATTTTTATTGTTATGACAGAAAGGTTTTCCAAAAAAGAAAAGGTTAAAATTGCTAAGAAAGGAATTGCTACAGGTACTATAACTTTACTTGTTTTTACTCTTTTAGGATCTATTATATTTAATTTATATGGAATTACATTAGAAGCATTTCAAATAATGGGTGGAATTTTATTTTTTAGAAGTGGTTTAAGAATGCTCGAGGCTCAAGTCGGTCGTTCAAGGTCAACTGATACTGAAATTGAAGAATTTAAAGAATCTGATGAAATTGCGATTAGTCCTATTGGAATACCATTAATAGCTGGACCTGGAGCTATCACAGGAGTAATGCTTTTATCTGGGAAAGCTCCATCTACAATCAGTCTTGGAACACTTTTATTAGCTGTACTAATTACAATGATTATATTTTATTTTATTCTACGAGCAGGTGATCAGGTGGGTAAAAAGATTGGTGTTACAGGAATGCGTGTCATTCAAAGAATTATGGGTCTTATACTTATGGTTATTGCTGTTCAATTTGTAATTAATGGCGTTGAAACAATTATAACACGTTTATAATAATGTGGAGGCGGGGAGAATTGAACTCCCGTCCGAAATAGAATCCCGAAAAATACCTACATGCTTAGTCAATCAGTTTAAGCTCACTTATAACTGCCCTGTTGACGTGGCCATTACAAGCAAAGTCTGATTAATTCTTATCCTAATATCTCAGACATAAATTAGAACCAGTCTATGTATTTGACGCCCTTAAAAGTAGCCATAGACGCACCACTTTCAGGACGGACCAACTTACTTAATTAATTAAGCAGCGGCCATATAGCCGTTATCGGCATTTATGGTTTTTCCAGGTGATTAACGAGATCCTGGACCTCGGCATGCAATTTAACACGACGCATATCCCGTCGAAACCGATCGCCCCCATTATCAAAAAACTAATATATAGTTGACATAATAAAATAGAAATGCCGCAGAATTTCCAATTTTTCTGAAAATGCTGCGGCTAATTTCTTAATTATAAGGCCCTGAACGCCAACCCAGAGCCCTATCACTTTTTCATTTGCCAACCTCTTAAAATAGTATTCCAAACGAATCCTATCAAAAGAAGCACCCTAATATAACGGCATAAAAAAATGGAAGGCAATAGAGAATCTTTGAATTTTTCAATTATTTTTATTGCAAAGCTTAAAGTGTTACTTTAGGTAGCATAATTTTAGTTCGAAATTTTGCTTATTAGATTATTATGGAGTGCTTTCTTTATTTTTTTCAACTAGCTTGACACAATATAGTCCACTGTACATATCTGAGAAAAATATATAGCCCTTATATGGTATTGTTCCCCAAACATTTGGAGAGTTTTTAATATGTCCATCAGGATGCCCTGTTTGAAAAAATGCTATCTCTCGCCCCTGTTTGTATAAGTCGCCTAGTAATTCTCCAGATATATCGACTATTCTTAATCCTCCATTGTAATACGCAGCATAAAGAGTGTCACCTTTTATCCAATGATTATGAGAACCAGCTTCAGTTATCGTGTAGATTGCTTCTTCTTTTGGATTATTTGTATCAGTGAAATCTAAAAAATGAAACCCTCCTCGTGGTTGATATGGTCTTGGTTTATTTGGGTACCTCCATGGAAACCATTCATCTCCTGCAACAATATAAAATTTATCAGATGACTGACTTTTAAAAGGAAAGGCAGCATGATTATGTCCATTTGGATCTACCATGTCAGCCAAATGGACTGGATTCGAGGGACTACCTTGACCAGCTTTTAATAAAAGTGGGTTGAATTTTATTTTTTTCTGGTTTTTTTCATTGAATTTTAAACCTCCAACATCAACAGCGTGAACACCATCAGCCCAATTAGAAGAATAGGCTATACCATCTTCTACCCAAACATCATGAATACTGTGACCCGGTGTAGTTAATTCATAAACACCAACACGAAAGGGATTCTTAGGATCTTGAATATTAATAATATCATATTTTCTTCCATTGTTTACAGCAAAAACATGATCTTCGTATATGAATGTATTATGTACCCCACCCGTCATATCATCATTAAATGTAGATAAAATCTCTACATTATACGGATCTGAAACATCTAATATTACAAATCCATTTTTTCTATTAGAGGCCCCCTCTCTACTTATCACGCCTACTCTTCCATCTTCTGAAATTTTTACATCATTTACTGTACGAGCATCTACAGTAACAGTATCAATAATTTTCATATTTGAAGGGTCACTTATATCCCAAAAGTACGCTTCACCATTTGCTCCCCATGTACCTGTTACTGCAAAATCCTTACCTTCATGCTCTCCTATTCCTGGCCATATCCAAAGGTCAGATGTATAAACATTTGAAATTAAACCATGTCCAATTAACTCAACTTCTTTTGCAACATTTCGAGGACCAACTTTAATTGTCTTTTGGGCATTATATCCATTAGATGAAGCTTTAATAGAATATATACCTTTGGTTTCAGCAACAAAACGACCATCAGACATTATTTGCGCTGAAGCAGGTAATCCAATACCATATTCAGCTTTACCATTATATGAAAATTGAATAGGCGCGTTTTCTACAACCTTATTTCTACGATCATAGGCGACTGCTTTAAAAGTAAGAACATCACCCGTTCTTATTTTATCTTGATCTGAATAAAGCGATAATGACCTTACAGGATTCTTAATTACTTTTAAATCAATAGATGTAAATAAGGAGTCTACGGTTGCAGAAATTGTTGTTTTTCCTGCCTTTAAAGTGGTTAAAGTTCCAATCCCATCAATATTAGCAACTTTTGAATTGGAAGATGAAAGCAATACAGATACATCATCTCTAATTAAATTTGCTTCATCATATACAACCGGCTCTAATCTAATAGTTGTTCCTTCATAAATATTATCATTTGAGATCTTAAATACAATTTTTTTCAGCTTAGGTTTTGGCACACTAATTTTTAATTCTCCATAGGTTCTATCTTCACGTTTTATGGATATACTTCTTGTTCGTAGCTTTAAAGATCCGGGTTTATAGGGTTTAACTTTTACTTTGGCAAAGCCAGTTGAATCACTAATACGAGGGTAGGTTTCTAATGATCTTCTTGGTTGACCATAAATTAAAAATGGAGTTCCCGTTAATTTACCATTACTAGTTACCATTTTAATTGTAATCTCAGCTGATTCACCTACATGCAATAACAATGAATCGGGTTCAAAAATAAATCGGATTGAGTCTTCATCTGCTTTTTGTTGCATCGCTAAAACAATGATAGGTAACATTATTAATAATTTTTTTATCATATCCTCTCCTACTTTTTAGTCCTCATAGTATATAGAACTTACATATACAGTAACTATGAAAATTAATATTCTTAATGCTCTTAATTGACAAATTGAAACACATAAGGTATTTTAAAGTACGTTTTTTACAATATATGGAGGAGTTATGGGTAATCTTGACAGAAGAGAGTTTTTAGGATCACTTGCTAAACCCGCTGCATTAGCAACAGTTGCAATTTCTAATCCAACTCTAATGGCCAAGGCGATAACAAAAATTAAAACTGCAGTAGGAAACCCAAAAGATGTTGCACGTGATGAGTCTTACTGGCGAGAAATACAACAAGGGTACACTGCAGATCGAGGTTTAATTAATTTAAATAATGGAGGAGTAAGCCCTTCTCCTACTGTAGTTATGAATGCATTAAAACGACATTTAGATTTTTCTAATACATCTCCTGCTTATTCAATGTGGCGTATTCTTGAGCCACAAAAAGAAACCGTTAGGAGAAGAATGGCTAGGTTTTTTAATTGCGACCCTGAAGAAATCGCCATAACTAGAAATGCTTCCGAAGGACTTCAAATCTGTCAAAATGGGATTGACCTTAAAGCAGGAGACGAAGTTTTAACAACCACTCAAGATTATGGAAGAATGATCGCAACATTTAAACAAAGAGAATGTCGTGATGGAATAGTGATGAAACAGTTTAAAATTCCTATTCCTGCAGAAAATGAAAATGAGATTGTAAGATTATTTGAAAAAAATATTACTCCAAAAACAAAAATGATTTTAATGTGTCATATGATAAATATTACTGGCCAAATACTCCCTGTCAAGAAGGTTGTTAGGATGGCTAAAAAATATAATATTCCTGTCATCGTTGATGGCGCACACACTTTTGCACATTTTGATTTTAATATTGATGACCTAGGATGTGACTATTATGCCACAAGTTTACATAAATGGCTTTCTGCGCCTTTTGGAACAGGGATGCTTTATGTTCGTAGAAATAAAATAGTTGACCTTTGGCCAATGCAAGCGGCATGGACTAGTGACTGTAAAAAAGATGATATTAGAAAATTTGAAGAAATTGGGACGCACCCTTGCCCTAATAAAATAGCTATTGGAGATGCGCTCACTTTTCAGCAAGGAATAGGAAGTAAGAATAAAGAGGCTAGATTGATCTATTTAAGAGATCGTTGGGCCAAAAGACTATTAAAAAACGATAGGATTAGATTACATACAAGTTTAAAGCCTGGAAAAAGTTGTGCAATAGCAACCGTTGAGATTAAAGGCATTGATACTTCAGCTGTAGCAAAAGAACTTTGGGATAAATATAGAATTTTTGTTGTTGCCATCAATCATGATGAGTTTACAGGCTGTAGAGTAACACCTCATGTTTATACAACTATTGAAGAAATTGATCGATTTTCTGATGCGATGGAAAACATTATTAAAAATGGTGTGAGTTCATGAACAAAAAATTGGTTTTTGTTTTAGCATTGTTTATTTCTTCATGTGGCCAAGTAGAAACTAAAAAAGTTATTTCAACGGATAAAGCTCCTGCGGCAATCGGACCCTACTCGCAAGCAATTCAAGTAAATAATACATTATATTTGGCAGGGCAAATTGCACTAGATCCTACTACACGCAAAATTGTTAGTGGTGGAATTAAAGAACAAACTATACGAGTAATGGAGAATCTAGGAGCCGTACTAAATGAAGCTGGCTTTAACTTTGAAGACGTTGTGCAATCACAGGTGTTTATTGCAGATATGGATGACTACAAAGCAATGAATGAAGTCTATACTGAATATTTTAAGAACGCACCCCCAGCTAGAGCAGCAGTCCAAACAGTTTTATTTCCAGGAGCCTTAATTGAAATTATAATGATTGCCCAAAAACCTTAATTATTTCTACAAAATTAAGTTTTAAATGAAAAAAGCAGTTATTCTATTATCAGGTGGCTTGGATTCCGCAACCTGTCTTGCTATTGCAATTGATAGTGGGTTTTTACCTTATGCTCTTTCTTTTCGATATGGTCAACGCCATGAATTTGAGTTGGATTCTGCAAAAGCAGTATCCAAAAGTATGGGGGTTGAGGAACACATTATTTTGGATATTGATTTAAGAGCATTTGGTGGTTCAGCTTTAACTGATGATATTGAAGTTCCTAAAGATCGAGATGAAACTAATATTAAAAATGAGATCCCAGTTACATATGTGCCTGCAAGAAATACAATTTTTTTATCATTTGGATTAGCATATGCTGAAACTCTAGGGGCTAATGATATTTTTATTGGAGTGAATGCATTGGATTATAGCGGATACCCTGATTGCCGTCCAGAATATATTGCTTCGTTTCAACATATGGCTAATCTAGCTACCAAGGTTGGGGTAGAAGAAAAATCTGATACTAATATTCATACACCATTAATTGACTTGACCAAATCAGATATAATTAAAGCTGGGCTTAATCTTAATGTTGACTATGGTCTAACACATTCCTGTTACGATCCTGAACAAAATGGATATTCCTGTGGTCATTGTGATGCTTGCCAGCTTCGAATCCGAGGATTTGAAAAGATAGGATTATCAGACCCTATAAAATATTCTAAATAAAATGTATTCTATAAAAGAAACATATTATACCATACAAGGCGAAGGATTTCATACTGGACGCCCTGCGGTTTTTCTACGATTTTCTGGATGCAACTTATGGACTGGATTAGAAGCAGATCGAAGTAATGCAATATGTAATTTTTGTGATACTGATTTTGTTGGAGTTAATGGGCCTGGCGGTGGAAAGTTTGAAAAAGCTTTATCGCTTGCTAAGCATGCCATTTCATTTTGGCCCAAAAATTCTAATTCTAAACCATTTGTTGTCTGCACTGGTGGTGAGCCACTTCTTCAAATGGACCAAGCTTTTGTTGATGCCTTCCACAAAATAGGCTTTCAAATTGCAATAGAAACTAATGGAACTGTCAATGCTCCAAAAGGAATTGACTGGATATGTGTTAGTCCAAAGATAGGGAGTAAGTTGATCCTTAAGAAAGGACATGAATTAAAATTAGTATATCCTCAATTAAATGGTGATCCAAAACAATTTGAGCGCCTTGATTTTAAACATTTTTCTATCCAACCGATGGATGGTAAAAACAAAGAGAAAAACATCCAAGAAACAATAAATTTTTGCCGTGAACATCCACTATGGCGATTGAGTTTACAAACACATAAATTTTTGGGTATACCTTAAGCGAAAAAATGGAAATTTATAAAGATATCACTTTTGAAGCAGCGCACTTGCTTCCAAATGTCCCCACAGATCATAAGTGTCGACGACTTCATGGACATTCATTTAAAGTAAGACTGACATTAGATGGTCCTATTGATAAATCATTAGGCTGGGTAGAAGATTTTTCTGATGTCAAAGAAGCCTTTGACCCCATATACCATCAGCTTGATCATCATTATTTAAATGAAGTTGAAGGCCTTGAAAACCCAACGAGTGAAAATTTAACTAAATGGATATGGGATAGATTAAAACCAAAGCTTCAATATTTAACTTCAATTGAAGTTAAAGAAACGTGTAGCACTGGATGTATATATAGAGGAGAAAATGGCTAAACCTGAAGGAAAATATTTTGAGTTTGATGGAGAAGATCAGATAAATCCTGATTTTCTTGAAACATTCCCTTTTGATAGTCCCAATCAATATATCACAACTGAAACAGATGAGTTTAGTGCAGTTTGTCCTTTTAGTGGACTTCCTGATCTTGCCTATATAAAAATTGAATACTATCCTAGTGGTGGAAAATGTATCGAATTAAAATCATTAAAATATTATTTCATAAGTTTTCGTAAGGTTGGTATTTATCAAGAAGGCGCAACTAAACGTATATATGAAGATCTTAGATCAGCTCTAGATACTAATAAGATTAAAATAACAACAATTTACAATACGCGTGGAGGGTTTGATACCACGTGTGTTGAGGGTTCGCTTGATTAATAATTTTCACTGTGAATCCCTGTTAACATACATTAACTTTTGCACCGCTTTTTTAAGCTTATCCGAATCTTTGGAGAGCCGGTAGCTCAGTTGGTAGAGCAGTGGCCTTTTAAGCCATTGGTCGTGAGTTCGAGTCTCACCCGGCTCACTCTTCGATAGTTCTAATTGTCGTCAAAGAACCCATCTTAACCGGTGGGTTTTTTGTTTGTACCTACAAAGACATGAAAAGACATACTTGGACTAATTTTGATTTTTTATTGTGAAAGCACAAGTTAGTATCCAAATAATAAACACCGATTCTATAATTCGTTGATAAAGACCTAAAAATTCTGATGTTATATCAGAAAACAATAAATAGACAAACAAAATGCTTATTATTCCCGAAGTAATAGCTATTATTGAGAGTCTATTATAATTAGCCAATCGTTTTAAGCCAATACCAGTTATGATAATATTAATAGGAACAAATACATACATTAATAAAGCCGCAAAATTATGAGTAAGTTGCGAAAAACTAGGATTGATTAACTCTTTGTTACAACCGCTATCGCAGGGAAATATTCCAGTAACTAATGAGGCTACTCCATAAAATATTCCGATTCCGTAAAATCCTATTTTGATTAATATAGTAGGTTGAAAATATTTAACTGCAAGAAAGCAAAATAAGGTAATCAGAATACTGCTTGGGATGTAACCAAATATTCTTAAAAGCAGTCCGTATTCAGTATCAATTGCATATGATTCACTTATAAATTGGCTTACTATGTCATAATTTTCAATTAAAAGTCCACCTATAAATAAAAGAAGCGGCAAGAAGACTGACTCCAAGTACTCCTATGAAAAAGATAGATTTATTACTCATTGTTTAATATTATATTTTTTTATATTTGTTAATTTAACAGGCGCTTCAAACCAAAGTTTTTATTATACTTACACTTAACAGTAACAGAGTTGGTGTAATTTTTAATTATTTTCAAGGATAAATTATTGAATGGCATGGATTAAAACAATAACAGAGGCAGATGCTAAGGATGATTTAAAAGAGAAATATAATGAATTAATAGAGCCATGGGGTGGTGTAGATAATATTCTAAAGATTCACAGTCTTAACCCTGAATCTTTGGATGCACATGTAAAATTATACAAAACAATCATGTATGGTAAATCGCCCATAAAAAGAAGAGACCGAGAAATGATTGCTGTCGTTGTATCTACTATTAATCACTGCCATTACTGAATTGCTCACCATGGAGAAGGTCTTCTCAAACTCACAAAAGATGATGTATTAGTTAAGCAACTGAAAGCCGATTATAAACTCGCTGATATAAGTCCATCTCAAATGGCCATGTTGGATTATGCTGCAAAACTTACATCCCGCCCTTCTGATATGATTGAAAGTGATTTAATTAAACTTAGGGATAATGGTTTTAATGATCGTGCAATATTAGATATTAACCAAATCATTTCTTATTTCGCATATGTCAACCGAGTTGCGGATGGTCTTGGCGTTGAGTTGGAAGATTTCTGGGATAAAAAGTAGACTTTGACCAACTCTAATCAATTAAATCGAGTCCTATCCTTAATGGATGCTACCATGATTAATGTTGGCGGAATCCTTGGCTCAGGAATTTTTATGGTGCCTGCTACTGTTGCTTTATATACTGCTTCAAGCTCTCTATTTTTTATGGTATGGATTTTTGGTGGAATCATTAGTCTTTTTGGAGCTCTTTCCGTTGCCGAGTTAGGCGCTGCAATGCCTAAAGCGGGCGGGCAGTATGTTTATTTAAATGAAGCTTATGGTCCAGTCTGGGGTTATTTATATGGCTGGTCAGCAGTCGCCGTTATTAATACGGCTTCCATTGCTGCTGTTGGAGTTGCTTTTGCTGAATATTTAAGATTTTTCTTTCCATTAAGTAATCTTGAAATAAAAAGTATTGCTATTATTTCGATTATTATTTTGACAATAATAAATGTTGTAGATGTTAAATCAGGTGCACGATTTCAAAATTGGTTTACGTTCACCAAAATTGCTTCCATTGCCCTAATCATTTTACTTGGATTATTTCTTGATGGCGGATCAACACAAAATTTGTCGCCTTTATTTAGCGAGCAATCATTCACATCACTTGTAGGTCCATTGGGACTTGCAATGGTAGCAGTACTTTGGACCTTTGATGGTTGGATATTTATTACTTATGTAGCGGGTGAAGTGAAAAACCCAGGACGCAACATTCCTTTATCTATAATTTTTTGTATGATCATTATTCTCTCCGTTTATTTAGCTCTTAATTATGTTCTCGTTTTTGCACTTGGTTTTGATAAGATGATAGGATCCGAGTTGGTTATGTCTGATGCCGCTTCAATATTTTTAGGAGATAAAGGTGGAGCTATTATTACCATGATAATTTTGATCTCTTTAATTGGTGCAAATAATGGTTTCGTACTGACAAGTGCCCGCATTAATTATGCAATGGCAAAAGATAAATTATTTTTTAAAAAGGCCTCTATTATTCATCCAAAATATAAGTCTCCTGCTAATGCATTGATCATACAGTGCATCTGGGCCTGCGTACTAACTTTCACAGGAACTTTTAACCAGTTAATCACTTATATTATTTTTGCTTCGTGGATATTCTATGGAATGTCTGCAGGTGCCGTTATCATTCTTAGGACTAAAAAACCTGACTTAGAAAGACCCTATAAAACTCCATTATATCCATGGATACCTCTCATTTTTATTTTATTTGCTATCTTTCTTACTATTAATACGATTATGGAAGCACCAAGAGATGCAGGAATTGGCGCTCTATTAATATTAGCAGGTCTACCCTTTTATTATTATTGGAAAAATAATGACTAACATCCATGCCTTAATAGAATCAATGACCAATCAACTTAAAGATGAGATCATTTCATTTATTCAACAACTGGTACAAACTCCAAGCTTAGCAAATGAAGAAGGTCCTGTTCAAAAATTAATATTTAATAAACTACAAAGTCTCAATCTTCAATCTGAAACTATCCCTGTAAAGTTTGATGATATTAAAGATCATCCTGCATTTAATGATGATGGCTTTTCTCCTGATTCAAGAATAAATGTAATTGGTCAATGGAATTCAAATAAAAAAGGAAGATCCTTAATTTTAAATGGACATGTTGATGTCGTCCCAACTGGGCCAGAAAAATTATGGACCGAATCACCCTGGTCTGGTGCTATTAAAAATGATCGTCTCTATGGAAGAGGATCATGCGATATGAAAGCAGGCTTAGCCTCAGGTATATTTGCTATTCAGGTTTTAAAATCTATAGGATTTGAACCTAGCGGTAACATAATGATCCAATCCGTTATCGGAGAAGAGTCTGGAGGCTGTGGAACGCTTACCAATATTGTTAAAGGTTATAGGGCTGATGCTGCAGTAATTCTTGAACCAACATCTCTAAAATTATGTCCGATTCAGTCGGGTGCTTTGACCTTTAGATTAATAATTCCAGGGAAAGCAACACATGCCGCAATGCGTTGGGATGGCGTAAGTGCAATTGAAAAGTTTAATATAATCAGTCAATCAATAATTGATTTTGAAAAAAAACGCCATAATTCATTTAGTGTGGAATATTATGAATCACCAGAACGTGTGGCTCCAATTAATATTGGGACAATAAAGGGTGGCGAATGGCATTCGACAGTTCCTGAGTCGGTTATAGCTGAAGGTAGATTAGGAGTGTTCCCTGGTGAATCAGTATCAGATGCACGAATGGCATTCAGCCAACATTTAAAAAAAGTTTCTGATTCAGATTTATGGCTAAAAGAAAACCCGCCAATCCTTGAGTGGTTTGAGGGACAATTTGAATCAGGTAAAACTGATGTGGAACATTCGATAATAAATAATTTAGAGATGGCATATAAAGAGGTTAATAATTCTTCATCCAAAATTGAAGGCGTTACTTATGGTTCAGACTTGCGTTTATTTACGAATCATGCTGATATTCCAGCCGTACTTTTTGGCCCTGGCGATGTAAGACTTGCCCATTCTGCTAATGAGTATGTTAAAATTGAAGAAGTATTAACTTGTATTAAAATCATCTCAAATTTAATTATTAACTGGTGTGAAGAATAAATTGAATAACGATTTTGGCTGTCAAAGTATGGTTGGAGAAATAAAGCGTGTTTTAGTAAAGCATCCCAAGGATGCTTACCAAAATCAGTTAAAAATTGATGATCAATCAAAAAAACTAAATTATCTTGGTAAACCAGACTACAAAAAAGCAAGCTCAGATTATGAACAATTAATTAGTTTTTTAAAAACTAATAGTATTCAAATTCACTATCTGCCAATAGATGAAGATACTTCTCTTGATTCAATTTATACTCATGATCCATGTATTATATCAAATAGCGGCGTTATTCTTTCAAATATGGGAAAGAGAGATCGACAGACTGAACCTAAAGCAATTGCTTCCTACTTTGATTCAATTAATGTACCCATACTTGGTCAGATTAAATCTCCAGGCACATTAGAAGGTGGAGATGTAGTTTGGATTGATGAACGAACCGTAGCCGTTGGTGAAGGATATAGAACCAACGCTGAAGGTATACGTCAACTTAAGTCTTTATTGAAAAGCGATGTTGATAAGGTTATTACTGTACCTCTTCCCCATTGGACAGGACCTGCGGATTGTCTTCATTTAATGAGCAATATTTCACCAATTGACTATGATCTATATCTGGTTTATTCAAAATTATTACCCGTATCATTTAGACAGTATTTACTAGGACGAGGAATTAAATTGGTTGAAGTACCCGATGAAGAATACGATTCTATGGGATGCAATGTTTTAGCTGTTTCACCCAGGAAAGTGATTATGATAAAGAATAACCCAATTACCCAGCAAAGACTTGAAGCTGAAAATGTTGAGGTTCATACATATGATGGTAGTGAAATATCAATCAAGGGTTCTGGTGGCCCAACTTGCTTAACTAGACCTTTTATGAGGTCATAATAATGTTTTATGAAAATAAATTCACTGCGAATACACAGCTTAAGCTTTCTCCTTTTTTTGAACGAACTTCTAAATTAAATGAGTCTCAAGAATGGCGTAGGTGGGCTGGCTATCTTGCTGCTACCAGCTATGAGTTAACTCATGAAAATGAATATTTTGCAATTCGCACAAAAGCAGCCTTGTTAGATATTTCACCCTTAAAAAAATATATTATTGAGGGGCCTGACTCACAAATTCTATTAGATAGACTCGTCACACGAAATATTGCTATTTGTAAAGTAGGTCAAGTTATGTATACACCATGGTGTGATGAACATGGTAAAGTTATTGATGATGGAACCGTACAAAGACTTTCTGAAAACAAGTTTAGGATTACGAGCGCAGAACCAAATTTAGAATGGATTGAAAGTAACTCCACTGGTATGGATGTGATCATAAAAGATGACTCTTTCTCAACTGCCGCACTTGCCCTTCAAGGTCCAAATTCTCGATCGATACTAAACTCAGCTTCGCCTAAATCTTTAGATAATCTAAAATTTTTTTGGATGATGGATACGACTTTTGAAAATATTCCAGTAACCATTTCAAGAACTGGATATACAGGTGATCTTGGATATGAAATATGGATGGATCCCAATGATGCTTTAAGTGTTTGGGATATTCTAATTGACAAAGGTAAAACATTTGGAATTACCCCAACAGGTCTTCACGCATTAGATATAGCGAGAATTGAAGCAGGCCTCATTCTTTTAGATGTAGACTATATCTCTACGCGCCATGCTTTAATTGAATCTAGAAAATCATCACCCTATGAACTAGGATTGGGTTGGGCTGTCAAACTGAAAAAAAGAAATTTTATTGGAAAAGCACCTTTGCTTGAAGAGTTAGATAATGGCTCGGGTTGGAGCTTTGTAGGAATTGAAATAGAATGGCCAGGATTTGAAAAACATTATAGAGATGCGGGTTTAGCTCCGGGGCTACCATCTACAGCATGGCGAACTAGCACACCACTTTATAATAATAATGAACAAGTTGGATATGCCACTAGCGGCACATGGTCTCCCCTTCTTAAGCGCTATATTGCTTTGGCTCATATTAAATCCAAGTATGCCAAAGAAGGTTCCGAATTGATGTTTGAATTAAAAGTAGAACACTTTAGAAAATTAACTAAGGCAACTGTTGTAAAAACTCCTTTTTTCGATCCAGAAAGGAAGCGTTCGTGTCCAAAATAAAAAAATATGATGCTATTGTTATTGGTGGTGGTCACAATGGATTAACAGCCGCAGCTTACTTGGGGCGTGCAGGAAAAAAGGTTTTAGTCCTTGAGAGGCGACATGTTTTAGGTGGAGCTGCTGTAACAGAAGAAGTTTTCCCAGGCTTTAAATTTTCAGTTTGTTCTTATGTGGTTAGTTTAATGAAGTCAAATGTCATGCGGGAACTTATGTTACCAAAGTTTGGCCTAGAGCTCCTACCTTTGGAAAGTACTTTAACACCATTAGAAAATGATTATCTTATTCGTACAGCAGATTCGGATCAAACATATAGAGAGATTGCGCGACATTCAAAAAAAGATGCTGAAAATTATATGCGTTTTGGACCTGCAATGGGCCAAATCGGTATGGCTGTTAGACCCATCCTAGAGACTATTGCGCCTAATCCTATTCGACCCTCAATCTCAGATATCTCAGCGACAAAAAAAATATTAGATCATGTTAAATCTTTGACATCAAAACAATTTGAGTATTTAACAAAACTTATGACCATGAGCTCAGCAGATTTTCTAGATGAGTGGTTCGAATACGAACCCTTAAAAGCAACAATGTCTGCAAGTGGTATAATTGGAACATTTATGGGTCCTCGTTCACCCGGATCTGCTTATGTGATGCTTCATCATTACATGGGTGATATTGATGGTGCTTTTAGAGCTTGGGGATTTCAAAGAGGTGGGACTGGTGCAGTAAGCATGGCAATCGCAAGATCCGCTGAACATTTTGGAGTAGATATAATGACCGAAGCTTCAGTTGAAAAAGTGATTGTTAAAAATGGTCGCGCAGTTGGAGTAGCTCTAGAAAATGGTGATGAATACAATTCAAATATTGTTATCTCGGGCTTAGACCCAAAACTTACTTTTTTAAAAATGTTAGATGAGCCAGATCTACCTTCAGATTTTGTCTCTGCCATTAAAAATTTTAGAATTCGCGGATCTTCAGGAAAAGTTAATTTAGCTCTAGATGCCTTACCTAATTTTACATGTCTTCCTGGAGATGGTCACCATTTACGTGGTGCAATCTCTATAAGTCCATCCTATGATCATTTAGAGAAAGCATATGATGATGCAAAATATGGAAATTTTTCAGAATCACCTTTTATGGATATTATTCTTCCATCTGTTTTAGATCCTGACATGGCACCACCAGGGAAACATGTTATGTCATGTTTTGTCCAATACGCGCCTTATGATCTTAATGGTGGCTGGAATGATCAAAAAAGAGAAGCTTTTGGTGATGCTGTAATAAATACTATCGCAAGGTATGCTCCAAATATCAAAGATATTATTTTGCACCGTCAAGTACTAACGCCTGCAGATTTAGAGTCAACATTTGGTTTAACAGAAGGCAATATCTTCCATGGTGAATTAACGCTTCAACAATTATTCTCTCTACGTCCAGCTGTGAAATGGGCTGACTATACAACGCCAATTAAAAACTATTTCCAATGTGGATCTGGAACCCATCCTGGAGGTGGAATTACAGGTTCACCTGGTGAAATGGCGGCAAAAAAGATTTTAGGAACTTGGTGATGAGCAATTATGATGTAATTGTAATTGGCGCTGGAATAAATGGTTTAGCAACTGCCTCTATTCTAAGTAAAGCAGGAAAACGTACTCTTGTTTTAGAATCAAGGGATACAGTTGGTGGAATGGCATCATCAATGGAATTTACTCCTGGTTATAAATGTAACGTATTTAATGATACTATTAAATGGATAGATCCTCGAATAGAAAAGTTATTAGATTTAAAAAGCAAAGGCTTGGAATTAGAACAACCTGAAATTCTTAGAATTGCTCTTGGGGAAAATAAAGAGCACATTGCTTTTCACAAAGAAAACTCTAAAACCGTTGATTCAATTGCAAAGTTTTCTGAAAGTGATGCTAAAAAATGGAAAGATTTTAGTTCTTATATTTCAAAGCTATCTCACTTTTTAGAAAAATTATATGGATTAACGCCACCGGGTTTACCAAATGCTGGAATAAAAGAAATTTTAGGCATGCGATCTATGTTCGGACCTATTCGTAAGCATGGTACTCGGGGGATTGTGGACCTATTACGAGTTGCCCCAATGATGATGCCTGAATTAGTTGATGAGTGGTTTGAAACTGAATTACTTAGAACTTCAGTTGCCTCTTCAGGAATACACCATCTATCATTCGGGCCTTTTGCAGCAGGGACTGGCTACAACCTTTTGCATCAACATGTGCATGCAAATGGAGTTTTTCATAATGCGCAATTTGTTAAAGGTGGTACAGAAAAATTTGCCATAGCTTTAAAAGACTGTGCTGAAAGCTATGGGGCAGAGATTCAAACTTCTAAAAAAGTTCAATCTATTGATACTGACGAGCATGGATGTATTGGTGTTACTCTTGAAAATGGTTTGCAAATTATTGCAAAACAAATTGTTTCAGGCTTAGACCCTAATAATACATTTATAAATCTAGTTGGCCCATCAAATCTTACTCCTGATTTTAAAACGCAACTGAATAATATCAGATACCGAGGAAGTACAGCTCGAATACATTTTGCTCTCAAAAGTCTTCCTAAAATTGATGGTATTTCAGAAGATCAAATGAAAACTGTTTTCTCAATCAGCTCATCAATCGAATATTTAGAACGAGCATCCGATGCTGTAAAATATGGTCGTCTTGCTGATAATCCATATGTCGAGTTTGTTTTACCTACTTTATTCAATAGTGATTTTGCTCCTAATGGGGAGCATGTACTTTCTGCTACAGTTCAATATGCTCCTTATCATTTAAGAGATACTGAATGGTCAGACCAATTAAAAGATCAATTAAAGACTAATGTCATTGATACTCTAGAAAAAGTTATCCCAAGCTTTAGATCAATAGTTAAAGAGACTAGTATTATTTCACCCCTAGATATGGAAAGAGAGTTTGGAATTACGGAAGGAAACTTAAATCATGGTGAAATGACTCTTGATCAATTTATGTTTATGCGACCAACAATTAGTTGTTCTCAATATAAAACTCCAATTAACAATTTATATCTTTGTGGATCAGGCACACATCCTGGGGGAGGCTTGCATGGGACCAATGGATTTAATGCAGCACGAGAAGTTCTTAAAGGATGAGTTTTAAAAAAACAGCAGAAACACTTAGAGAAGGTGCTCACACATTAGAGCGAGATTACTATATAAATCCGCAAATACTCATAATGGAGTATAATAATATTTTTCTAAATAATTGGATTTGTGCTGGAAGGTCCTCTGAGCTTTCTAAAAATGGTGATTATAAAACTGTTAATATAGATACTGAAAGTGCAATTATTTTAAGAGACTCTAGCGGAAACTTAAAAGCTCATACTAATGTTTGTCGTCATCGAGGTACTCGAATTTGTGACAAATTATCAGGAAAATTTTCAAACTCAATACAATGTGGTTATCATGGTTGGACTTATAATTTAGATGGTGAATTGATAGGTGCACCTCATATGGATTCTGTTAATAATTTTAATAAGAAAGATTATCCTCTACACTCAATTTCAATTGCAGAATGGGAAGGATTTATATTTATTAATTTTAAAGATCATCCAGAAAAATTTGAGAATACCTTTTCCCCAATATTAAAAAAATTTGAGAATTGGGATGTTTCTAATCTTATTTCTTTAGAAACAAAAACATACAATGTTGCTGGTAATTGGAAATTAGTAATACAAAACTACTGTGAATGCTACCATTGTCCTATACTTCATCCGGAACTCGCTGCTATAACTCCTTATTTAGGTGGTCTAAACGATATGCATTCTGGTCCTTTTTTAGGCGGATATATGAATTTTAGTAAAGATAAAAAAAGTATAACTGAAAGTGGAGAATTGTGCTGTCCACCATTAAATAGTATTGATAAAGTTGATTTAAATAGAGTTTACTATTATTCAATTGCTCCAAACATGTTGATAAGCCTGCATCCTGAATATGTAATGTATCATACTGTTTGGCCTAATGGTGTTGATAAATGCATCGTTAATTGTTCATGGTTATTTAATGAAGATGTTATTAAATCTGGTAATTATAATACAAGCGATGCTGTTAATTTTTGGCATAAGACCAATAAACAAGATTGGCATATTTCTGAATTATCACAATTAGGTATTCAATCTAAAAAATATTCCCCGGCTCCTTATTCAGGACAAGAGAGCTTACTTGCAGCTTTTGATCAACATTATAAGGACTCACTAAAAGGATAAAATAATCATAAATAAATTCTTCGAATTTCTTATTATTCTATTGGTCATAAATACTATCTCCTTTCTAAATTTGTTTCCTAAATAATCTAATTATATTCTTAATTCTAGCTAATAATAAATGCCTAAAGACTTAACACAAAATTTTTCTTTAAGACACATTGGTCCAAGACCATCTGAAATAAAAGAAATGCTGGAAGCTCTTAAATTAAATAATCTAGAAGAGCTCGTAGAAAAAACTGTTCCAAAGTCAATTCATGTTAAGTCTGAATTAAATATTGGTGAGGGGCTGGATGAATTCTCCCTTTTAAAAAAAATTAAAGGTATCGCATCAAAAAATAAAGTTGCGAGGTCCTATATAGGGACAGGTTATTATGGTACAATCACTCCACCAGTGATTCAACGAAATATTTTAGAAAATCCTGGTTGGTATACTGCATATACTCCTTATCAAGCAGAAATTTCACAAGGTCGATTAGAAGCTTTACTCAATTACCAAACTATGATAACAGAAATGACAGGCTTAAACATTTCTAATGCATCACTTCTAGATGAATCTACCGCTGCTGCCGAAGCAATGGTTATGATGCTTCGTTCAACAAAAGAAAGAAACCAATTTTTGGTTGCCAGTGATTGTCACCCTCAAACTATAGATGTATTAAAGACTCGGTCAGAGCCTATTGGTGTGAAACTCATTATTAAACCTATTGAAGAATTTGATTTTAATGATAAAATATTTGGCGCTTTAATTCAATATCCAGCTACAGATGGTAAAGTTTTTAACTTTCGTAATCTTTGTAATCAAGCTCACGAATCAGGGGCGCTTATAGCCGTAGCAACAGATTTAATGGCTCTTGCCCTTATTCCAACACCTGGAGAAATAGGTGCTGATATAGCAGTTGGTAATTCACAAAGGTTTGGGGTGCCAATGGGGTTTGGTGGTCCTCATGCCGCATTTATAGCAGCAAAAGAAGATTTTAAACGAAAAATGCCAGGGCGTATTATTGGTGTCTCTATTGATAGTAATGGGAATAGAGCACTTCGTATGGCTCTTCAAACACGTGAACAGCATATACGAAGGGATAAAGCCACATCAAATATTTGTACTGCACAAGTGCTGCTTGCTGTAATGGCAAGCATGTATTCAATATATCATGGCCCATCTGGCATTAAAGCGATTGCAAATCGTATTCATAACAAAGCTAAAGCTCTTGCAAATAGCCTCCAATCTTCAGGTTACGAAATTGTACATGATCAATTTTTTGATACAATACGTATATCAACAAATAAAAATTCAATTGAAGAATTAAGAAAATCTGCAGAGTTAAATAATTTAAATTTTAGATATTTTGAAAATGATGATGTTGGAATATCTCTTGATGAGACAGTTTCTGACCAAGACCTAATTGATATCCTTTCTATATTTAAATCAGAAATTTCACAAAAAAATAATTTTAATTTATCCTTAAATCGTGAGTCTTCTTTCCTTAGCCATGAAGTTTTTAATCAGTACCATTCTGAGACAGAGATGATGCGATATATTCATAGATTAGAGACAAAAGACCTAACCTTAAATACAAGCATGATTTCTCTTGGATCATGTACAATGAAACTTAATGCTGCGGCTGAAATGATGCCTATAACCTGGCCAGAGTTTGCTTTTTTACATCCATTTGCCCCCTCAGATCAAACACAAGGATACAGTGAGTTATGTGATTCACTATCTGATTGGCTAATTGATATAACAGGTCTCAGTGGATGTTCTCTCCAACCTAATTCTGGTGCACAGGGAGAATATACTGGTCTTCTTGTTATTAGGGCATATCACTTAGATAATGGAAATTCTCATCGAAATATATTCTTAATCCCATCATCTGCACATGGTACAAACCCTGCAAGTGCAGTAATGGCTGGTATGAATGTTGTCGTTGTTAAATGTGACGATGAAGGAAATATAGATTTAGAAGATTTAAAGATTAAAGTTGAAGAAAATAGTCAAAATCTAGCAGGAATCATGGTTACATACCCTTCTACTCATGGAGTCTTTGAAGAAGCCATTGGAGAAGTTTGTAATTTAATTCATGATCATGGAGGCCAAGTATATTTAGATGGTGCAAACTTAAATGCCATGGTTGGTCTTACTCGATTAGGTGAATTTGGCGCTGATGTCTGTCATATAAACTTACACAAAACTTTTGCAATTCCACATGGAGGTGGAGGCCCTGGTATGGGTCCAATTTGTGTTGCTAAACATCTCATTCCATTTTTACCTGGTCATCCTAACTTAGACAATTCAAAAAAAGCAATTCATGCCGTATCTGCAGCACCAATTGGAAGTGCAGGAGTCCTACCAATATCTTGGGCATATATCGCCATGCTGGGAAACGATGGATTAAAGATGTCTACTGAAATTGCAATATTAAATGCCAACTATATGGCACATAGACTAAAAGATTATTTTCCAATATTATATCGTGGCGCTAATGGATATTCAGCTCATGAATTTATTTTAGACCTTCGACCATTAAAAAGGGATCATAATATTTCTGATGAAGATGTTGCAAAGCGATTGATTGATTATGGCTATCATGCACCAACAATGTCATTTCCTGTTCCTGGAACATTAATGATAGAACCAACCGAAAGTGAATCTAAAAGAGAACTTGATCAATTTTGTGATGCGATGATTTCAATTAAAAAAGAAATTGAAGATATTATTAATGGAAATCTTGATCAAGAAGATAATCCTCTTACCAATGCTCCACATACTGCTCAAGTTGTTACAAATGACAATTGGGCTCATTCTTATTCACGAAATCAAGCAGCATATCCAGCTAAGTGGCTAAAAGAATTTAAATATTGGCCATCTGTTGGCCGTGTTGATAATGCTTTTGGAGATCGTAATTTAATTTGTACATGCCCTACTATTGAAGACTACGAAAATGAATAGCCTTGTAAGTTGTTTAATCAAGAATTATGCGCCCACTTAAATATTATAACAAATAGATAAAAATTAAGATAGAAGAAGTTCATGCTCTTCCATCAGCTCTAAATATTCACTTTCTAAAGCATTCATTTTATCCATTGCATTTTGTAAAGTTTCATAATTATCGATGTTTTCAGGGTTTTTAGTAATTAATCTTTGTTCTTCTAACTCATTTTCAATTCTCACAAATCGTTTTTCTAGCCAAGATACTCTATTACGTTTTTTCTTTTTTGCTGCATATTCTGATTTATTTTTTGATATTTTTTTAGTTTTTGTAGAAACAATATTATTAGAATCTTCTATTTTTTTCCATTCATAATATTCATAGTTCCCTTCATAAACCTTAATTGTATTATTACCAACTTCAACAGTTATGTTAGTAACATTATTAAGAAAATGACGATCATGAGAAATACAGACAATAGATCCGTTAAATTGAGTTAAAGCATCTTCAACTATATTTCTAGAGATCATATCCAAGTGATTTGTTGGTTCATCTAATAATAATAAGTGAGATGGCTCAACTAGCATTCTACCCATTGCAAGCCTAGCTTTTTCACCTCCCGATAATACTTTAACAAATTTATCAATCTCATCTGATTTAAATAAAAAACTTCCTAGATAAGTTCTGATTTGAGTTTCACCCCACCCCGGGCTGACTTTTTGAATAGTTTCAAATATTGTATCATCTTTATCAAGGATATCAAGTTGGTGTTGGGCGTAATAGGCTGTTTCCACTTCGCTACCTAATAAAATATCACCTGAGGAAGGACTTTCTACAGCTGCTAACATTTTAAGTAAAGTTGATTTACCTGCACCATTGTGACCCACTAGTCCAATCTTGTGCCCTCTTTCAATAGCCAGATTCATTTTATCAAATACTTCAATATCTCCAAAATTTTTGCTCACATTTTTACATGATGCAATTTTTAATGGTGGTCGTGTAGGCTGCGGTAATGATAATTTTAATGCATTATTATCTTCAAATGGTGCAGAAACTTTATCCATTTTATCTAACATTTTTACTCTACTTTGAACCTGTTTTGATTTAGTACTTTTATATCTGAATCGATCAATAAAGCGTTCTGTCTCTTTTATTTGTTTTTGTTGGTTTTTATAAGCATTTTGATTTTGCTCTAATCGTAGTGCTTTCTCAATTTTATATTTTGAATAATTACCATTATACAAAGTAACTTTTTTAAGGTCAATTTCAACAATATGATTAACAGATTTATCTAGGAATGTTCGATCATGGCTAATCATTACCATTCCTCCTTTCCAATCTGTTAAAAATTTTTCTAACCAAATAGTAGCATCTAAATCCAAATGATTAGTGGGTTCGTCTAAAAATAATATATCTGGTTCTTGAAGAAGAATTGAAGCTAAAGCAACGCGCATCCGCCATCCTCCTGAAAGAATGCTCATTTGTTGGCTTAATTGCTTATCTTTAAAGCCTAAACCATATAATATTTTTTTTGCTTTTTTTTCTATTGTCCAACCACCTAAAGCTTCAAAATGGTTTTGAACTTCACCTAATTCATTAACTAAATGATTATTATTTTCATCAATAGCAATTGCATTTGTTAATTCATGCATTTTGCTTTCAATTTCTTTCAATTCAGGAAAAGCATTAAGAACTTCTTCTAAAATTGATTGATCATTACCTACTATTATATCTTGAGCTAAATATCCTATTGTTGTTGATTTGTCTAATTGAATATTCCCAGCATCTGGAGTTTCTTTTCCAAGCATTATTCTAAGTAATGTAGTTTTACCAGAACCATTAGGGCCAACAAGTCCTAAACGCATACGACTTTTAATAAAAATATTTACATTATTAAATAAGTCACCATCAGGAAAAGACTTAGAGAGGTTTTCAATTCTAATCATAGTTTATTTAAGTGTACCAAAAACATTAGAACCATAATTTTGTTCTAAATTCACTGGTTGTATTTTATTTATTAAGCCCGAGTCACCATCAACTTGTACTTGAATAAAATTATCAGTATGCCCAATTACTTTTCCATTTTTAATACTCTCAAATAGTACTGGACGAGTTGAGTTTAAAAATTTATCGTTAAAATAATGAGTTTTCTTGTTTGAGAGAATATGCAGCATTTTACTCCTCTCACTTCTTTTTTTAAATCCAACTATATCTTTATTCTTAATAGCTTCTGTATTTTCCCTTTCTGAATATGTGAAGACATGAAGATAAGATATATCTAATTCATTTATAAAATTATAGGTCTTAGAAAATTCAGCATCTGTTTCACTTGGGAAGCCAACAATAACATCAGCACCAATACATGCATTTGGTAAAAGATCTTTTATTTTATGTATTCTTTCTTCATATAATTCTCGATTATATCTTCGTCGCATTAGACTCAAAATTTTATTTGACCCTGATTGAAGAGGTATATGAAAATGAGGCATAATTTTATTTGAAGATGCACAAAATTCTATAATTTTGTTTGTAAGTAAATTTGGTTCAATTGATGATATTCTAATTCGATCTACACCCGTTAAAGCATCTAACGCTTGAATAAGATCATAAAAAGATTCATCAGTCCCATTGCCAAAATCACCAATATTTACACCAGTTAGTACAATCTCTCTTGCACCAGCTTTTACAACTTCTTTAGCAGTTGTCATTGTGTTTGATATACTATCACTTCTACTTTTTCCTCTTGCCAATGGAATTGTGCAAAATGAACATGTATAATTACATCCGTCTTGTATTTTTAAAAAGGTTCGAGTTCTTTCACCAGATGAATATGACGGTTTAAATCTATTAACATCATTAATATCTGATTGAACTATCTTAGTCTTCTTATTTATACTTAATTCATCAAGGTAATTTAATAAATTAAATTTTTCGCTAGCGCCGAGAATTATATCAACGCCTTGAATTTTAGAAAGTTCTTTAGGTTTTAATTGAGCATAGCAACCTATAATTGCCATTATTGATTCTGGATTACGACGTTTTGCTTGTCTTATAAGTTTGCGAGCTTCTTTATCGGCATTATCTGTAACTGAGCAGGTATTCAATACATAAATATCTGCTTTTTCTTTATAACCAACTTTTTCAAAACCATGTTGAATAAAATTTCGAGAAATTGTCCCTGTTTCTGAAAAGTTTAATTTGCAACCCATGGTATGGAAAGCTATGCGTTTAGTAGGTGTGCTCATAATTGATAAATTTAATATATAAAATTACAATAAAATTTGTTTCAACCCATCTAATCCATTCCGTATTTTTTTAAATGAACCCAACTCAAAAAATTGCAAATCTACGTAATGAAATAGATAAACTAGATAAACATATAGTGGAGCTTCTTTTGAAAAGATTTTCCAATGCAAAAAAGATTGGTAAGGTTAAAAATATGAATGCAATAGACATTGATGATTTAAGAAGAGAGAATGATATAATTGAAACCCTATCAAATAAATCAGATGAGAATCTAAAGAAGGAAGATATTTCAGCAATTTTTAAATTAATTATTAATATTTCAAAAAAACTTCAAATAAAATAAAATATGTTTGGTTCTGGATCTATACTAGCATTAATATCATTATCATGATTTGCACAAACAGAAACTATTATTTTAGAAACTTTTTTACATACCGAGGGGTTATATAGTCCCAGGTATACTTTTTATACATAGACTATATTTTAAAAACCCTGACTTTGATCAGGGTTTTTTTTTGCCTATAAAAATGGAAAGGAATTAAATGAAAACAATTGGAATTCAAGGTGGAAAAGGGAGCTTCTCTGAGGAGGCTGCTAATTTATTTTGCAAGAATCATGGAATAAGTGATTCAAAAATCATTTATCAAATCTCATCTGAGCAAGTATTACATGAGGTTGAGAATAATCAAACTGAGTATGGCATTATTGCAATGGAAAATGCGCAAGGTGGCGTAGTAATAGAAAGTGTAGAAGCACTTTCAAAATATCGGTGTGATATAATTGAAATGTTTCACATTCCTGTTAATCAAAACTTGCTTGGAGTTGCGGGTACTAACATTGGTGACATAATGGAAATTCATTCTCATCAACAAGCTTTACGTCAATGTAAAGATTATTTAAGTGAACATTTTTGGTCACGCCCATTAATAGAAGAAGATGATACTGCGGAAGCAGCCAGGAGATTAGCAGAAGGAAAATTGCCACCCAATGCCGCTGTAATTGCAAATGAAGCATGTGCTGAATTGTATAATTTAGAAATATTAGAAAAAAGCATTCATGATCTAAAACATAATCTTACTTTATTTCTTGGAATAAAAAAATTGGAGGCAGAATGAACTCTGTTGGAATAATAGGGTTTGGAAGATTTGGTAAAATATTGGCCAATATTTTACAAAAAGGATTTCACATTAAAGTTTATGATAAGAAAACAAAAGATTCATTTCATGGTATAGAATACACTAGTCTTAATAAGATTATGAATGAAAAGAATATTTTTATTGCAGTCCCAATAAGAGAGTTTGAAAATATAATTAATAAAATTTCTCCACTACTAAAAAAAGGAACAACTATTATTGATGTATGTTCTGTAAAAAAATATCCAACAGAAATAATGATAAAGAAGTTGAATCCTGATATAGGTATTATTGCAACTCATCCAATGTTTGGCCCTGATTCATTTTTATCAAATAATAAGCTTAAAATGATGCTGAACAATACTAGAGATGTAAATCAAATTTTTAAATTTTGGAAACAATACTTTAAAGATCAAGGGATAAAAGTTATTGAAATGACACCTGACCAACATGACCTAATGGCAGCTAAAACACAAGGTGTAACACATTTCTTAGGTCGAATGCTCAAAGAGTTTGGAATTCATAAAACACAAATTGATACACAAGGGTTTAGTGATTTATTAGATCTAGTTGATCAAACATGTAACGACACATGGGAACTTTATTCGGATCTTCAACTTTTTAATCCATATACATCAACTATGATAAAAAATTTAAAATCTGCAACGGATTCATTAGATAATCGATTAAAGGAATTGCAAAATGTGGAAAATTAATAGCTGGAGAGATTTTAAGGTAAAGCATATTCCAAATTATCCTAACCAAGATCATTTATCCGATGTTGAAAAAACTTTAAAAAGTTTTCCTCCTCTAGTTTTTGCTGGTGAAGTAAGATCATTAAAACGTGCTCTTGCTGAAGTATCTGATGGCAATGGTTTTTTACTACAAGGTGGAGATTGTGCAGAAAGTTTTTCTGAATTTAATGCAGATAATATTCGTGATACATTTAGAGTAATTTTACAAATGGCTGTAGTTTTAACCTCAGGTACAAATTTACCTATTGTTAAAGTAGGGCGAATGGCTGGTCAATTTGCAAAACCAAGATCTAGCGAAACTGAAACAATAAATGGTGTTGAGCTGCCAAGTTATACTGGAGATATTATTAATGATATTAATTTTGATAAAAAATTAAGACAACCTGACCCTGACCGAATGCTAAAAGGATATTCTCAAGCAGCTTCTACTCTAAATTTACTTAGAGCTTTTGCTGATGGTGGCTATGCAGATCTTCGACATGTCAATTCTTGGAATATGGGATTTGTTAAAAGTGATCCACATGGAGAAAGATACCATCATCTAGCTCACCAAATCCAAGAAAGCTTAAATTTTATGGATGCTTTAGGAATAAATTCAAATAACACTCCTCAACTAAAAACAGTTGATTATTTTACAAGTCATGAAGCATTGCTTCTACCTTACGAAGAAGCACTTACTCGCGTTGATTCAACATCAGGAGATGTTTATAATACTTCAGCTCATTTTGTATGGATTGGTGATAGAACGCGATTTAAAGATAGTGCTCATGTTGAATTTTGTCGTGGAATCAAAAATCCTATTGGAATAAAGTGTGGTCCTTCATTAAATCCCAACGAATTGATTGAATTGTTAGATATTTTAAATCCAACAGATGAGGCTGGTCGTATAACCTTAATTACTAGATATGGATATAAACAAATTGAAACGTATCTACCTAAACTAATAAGAAAAATAACCAAAGAAGGTAGGACTGTGGTGTGGTCCTCTGATCCAATGCATGGCAACACAACTAAAAGTAGAGTTGGTATTAAAACTCGTCCTTTTGATCATATAATAGAAGAATTAAAAAAGAATATCCAAATACATAAAGCCGAAGGTTCACGAGCTGGAGGAGTTCATCTTGAAATGACAGGGCAAAATGTAACTGAGTGCACAGGAGGTTTGGATAAAATTTCAGAAGATAATTTATCCGATAGATATAGAACACATTGTGATCCAAGATTAAATGCTAATCAAGCTATAGAATTAGCTTTTATGATAGCAGATGAATTAAAAAAGAATGTCTATTAAAGGAACAGTTACATTACCTGGTGACAAATCATTATCGCATAGAGCTCTAATCTTTGCAGCTATGTCAAATGGAGAATCACAAATTTCAAATTTATCAGATGGAAATGATGTAATGTCTACACGTGAATGCTTGGAACATTGTGGAATTAAAATATTTGATAAGGGGCAAACAACATTTGTTCGAGGAGGAAGCTTTACAGATCCAACAGTTGATTTAAATTGTGGAAATTCTGGAACTACAACTCGTTTGTTATTAGGAGTACTCGCTGGGAAAGGAATTAACGCTAGATTTATAGGCGATCAATCACTTTCATCTAGGCCTATGGATAGAATTTTAGATCCATTGACTAAAATGGGATTAAAATCAAATAGCAATGATGGAAAGCTACCCATATCAATTTTTAAAAGTGATTTAAATGGTATCTCACATAATTCATTAATTCCTAGTGCGCAAATAAAATCTGCAATTCTGTTAGCTGGAATTGAAGCAAATGGAGAAACTTCAACTACAGAAAGCATTTTGTCAAGAAACCATACAGAAATAATGCTCAAAAAATTAGGAGCAACACTTTCAACAAATAACTTAACAAATACGATTTCAAAATCTTCCTTATCATCATTAATTAATTTTAATGTTCCAGGAGATCCTTCTACTTCTTCATTCTTTTCTACTGCTGCAATACTTTTACCTAACTCATCAATTTCCATTAAAAATATTTTATTAAATCCTACTCGAATTGGTTTTTATAAAATAATTGAAAAAATGGGTGCAAAATTATCTTATTTGAATGAGAAAATTACTTTTGGAGAACAAATTGGAAGTCTAACGATAGTTTCAAGTAATTTAAAAAGTGTTAATATTTCCAAAACTGATGTGCCAGGATTAATAGATGAATTACCTTTAATTGCGTTATTAGCTACGCAAGCAAATGGTACAACTAAAGTTCGAGATGCGGAAGAGTTAAGGTTTAAAGAATGTGATAGAATAAAAGCTATTTGCAAAAACCTAATCAATATGGGCGCTAATATTAAAGAGCTTGATGATGGGTTTATTATTAAAGGCCCAACTCCTTTAAAAGCCACGAAGATTAAAACATATGGTGATCATCGTATCGCTATGACCTTTGCTATTGCTGGACTGATTTCTAAAGAAGAGATAGAGCTAGATAACCCGGACTGTGTTTCAATTTCATTTCCAAAATTTTACCAAGAATTAGAAAGACTTAAGAAATGAAGCAATTTGGAGTTATCGGTTACCCAATTGAACATAGTTTAAGTCCTATTCTACATCAGGAGATTTACAATCAACTAAATATAAGTGCCTCTTATGATAAAAAAAAGGTTACTAGAGATCAATTAGATCACTTTGTTAATACAAATAAATTAAATGGTTTTAATGTTACTATTCCTCATAAGAAAACTATAATACCTTTTTTAAAATCTCTTGATCCTTCTGCAAAAACAATTGGCGCAGTTAATTGTGTTTATAAAAGTAAAGGGTATAATACAGATTGGATTGGTTTTCTTAAAACAATTAGCAATAATGATTTATCTATAAATAATAAAAGCTGTGTCATCATCGGTGCCGGTGGAGTCGCAAGAGCAATTGCATATGGATTGATAAGAAAAGGAATTAAGTCTATTTCAATAAAAAATAGAACAATTAAATCAAAACAAAAACTATTAGAATGGATTGATTCTCTTCACCCAACCAATAATTTAAATGAAAATCCTAATATAATAATTAATTGTACTCCTCTTGGAATGTGGCCTAAAATAAATTCCATGCCTGACATAGAAATAAATAATCAATCGACTCTAATTGAAACAGTTTATAATCCACTTGAAACAAAATGGTTAAAATATGGAAAAGAAATTGGAGCTAAGACAATAAGTGGTTTAGATATGTTTATTTGGCAAGGAATAGCTTCAATTGAACTATGGATGGGTGAAAAAATTTCAGAAAAAATTGAATTAGAAAAAGTAAAAAAGGTATTAAAATCAGAATTATGTTAAAACAACTCAAATTTCTAACTGCAGGCGAATCACATGGACAAGGACTCCTAGGGATATTAGATGGTCTACCAGCAGGTTTAGACGTGTCTGAAAATTATATTGATTCACATTTATTGCGAAGACAAATGGGGCATGGACGAGGTGGTAGAATGAAAATTGAAAAAGACCATGCTGATATATATTGTGGGGTAAGACATGGCAAGACACTCGGTTCCCCAGTCGGCCTTATTGTTAAAAACAAAGATTGGGAAAACTGGACAAAAAAGATGTCAGTTGCACCTATAGAAGAAGAAATTCGTAAAGTTACGCTTCCTCGCCCTGGGCATGCAGATCTAGCTGGAATTCAAAAATATGGCTTTGATGATATTAGAAATGTACTTGAACGATCAAGTGCTAGAGAGACTACTATGAGAGTAGCTCTTGGGTCATTATGTAGAAAACTTTTAGAAGATATTGATATTCAAATTGGGAGTCGTGTTGTACAGATTCATAATATCAAAGATGAAAGTAGTTTTCCAATAGATCTTAGTCCAAATGAATTGAGCCAGACTGTTGATTTATCACCCGTAAGATGTCTAGGTAAAAAATCAGAAACTAAAATGATTGAAACTATTGATATTGCAAAGAAAGCGGGTGACTCAGTTGGAGGTATATTTGAAGTTATCGCTAGTGGATTACCTTATGGTCTAGGCAGTTACACACAATGGGACCGTAAACTGCAAGCGAGGATTACAGCAATGATGATGAGCGTAAATGCTTTTAAAGGAATTGAAATAGGTGAAGGTTTTAGTGAAACAGAAAAGTTTGGAAGTGAAATACATGATGAAATTGGGCATGATGGAAAAAAGTTTACTCGATATACAAATAATGCTGGGGGTATTGAAGGTGGGATGAGCAATGCTCAACCACTTCTAATACGTTTAGCAATGAAACCTATTCCAACATTAATTAAGCCACTTAGATCTGTTGATATAAGTTCAATTGAAAGTAAAGAAGCGCATAAAGAACGAACTGATTCTTGTGCTGTCCCCGCTGCATCCATAATTGCTGAAAGTATGCTGTGTTTTGTTATTGCAGATGCAATACTAGAGAAATTTGGTGGAGATTCAATGAGTCAACTAAAAGCACATATGAAAAGCACTGCTAAATATTAATGAATTATTATTTAATTGGAATGATGGGCTCAGGTAAATCTACAGTTGGCAAATTATTGGCAAAAAAACTACATGCTCCTTTTTTAGATTTAGATCATTATATTGAAGTAAAAAATAAAATGTCTATTAAAAAAATATTTAAAGAAAAAGGTGAAAATTACTTTAGAGAGTTAGAAGCAAATGCTTTATTAGAAATAAAAAAATCAAACATAGTAGTTGCGTGTGGCGGTGGAATTATTTTAGATCAACGTAATAGAAAAAATATTTCTTCTAATGGTAAGGCTATTTTCCTTAAAGCATCAATTTCAAGTTTAAAAAATCGTTTACATTCAAAAATAGATCGACCACTTCTGAATAATAAAAATATAGAAGAAGAACTGATAAAAATATGGAGTCAGAGAAAGAATTACTATTATGAGACTGCAGAAATAACAATTAATGCCAATGATTTTAATCCAGAAAAATTAAGTAATCAAATTATTGAGAGTTTAAACTAATGAAATCATTTCAAGTTAATTTAGGTAATCGATCTTATTCAATTGATATTATGCCTGGTATGATTAAAAAATGTCCTTTGGTACTAAATGAACATAATAACGGACAAAAATGGATAATTATTTCCCAACATAACTTAATGGAATTTTTTGGATTTGATTTTTTGAAAGAATTAAAAAATAATAAATTTGATATTGATTTTATTACACTTCCAAATGGTGAAGCAGCTAAAAGTATAAATGAATATAGTCGAATAATTAGTCAAATGATTGAATATGGTTGCGATCGAAAGTCATCTATAATATGCTTAGGAGGAGGAGTTGTTGGAGACGTTGGCGGTTTTGTTGCTTCATCCTTTATGCGAGGAATTGATTATTTTCAAATTCCCACAACACTTCTTGCTATGGTAGATTCATCGATTGGTGGGAAAACTGGTATTAACGTATCACAAGGTAAAAACTTAGTTGGTGCTATTTATCAACCAAAAAGAGTTCTAATTGACCCTGCACTTTTGGAGTCGCTACCAAAAGAAGAAGTTAATGCTGGTATAGGTGAAATAATTAAATATGGAGCAATTTGGGACAAAAAATTTCTAGTTGAAGTAAGATCATGGCTAAATGATATAAATAATTTTCCTTTTGATCGTGCCATCTATACCTCTTGTAAAATCAAAGCTCAAATTGTATCTGAGGATGAAAACGAAAATGGTATTAGAAGAATACTAAATTTTGGGCATACGATTGGCCATGCACTAGAATCACATCTTGGCTATGGTAAGATTAGACATGGCGAAGCTGTTGCTTTTGGCATGAAATGTTCTGGATATATATCAGAGAGGCTAAACTTAATTACAAAAGACGAATTATTAACCTTATTAAGTACAATTGATAATTTGCCACTACCTGAATTACCACATATTAACCCTAATGATTTATTACCATTTATTAAGAATGATAAAAAAGGTGAAAAAGGTGAATTAAATTTTGTTGTTTTGGATAATATAGGAAATGCTAAAACTACAACAAAAGTTGATGAAGACTTAATTCTAGAATCATTAAAGGTCCTAAATTGAACTTCTTTATTATAAACGGTCCAAACTTAAATTTACTTGGTATCCGCAATCCAAAACTATATGGTGATGATACACTATTAGATATTGAAAAATGGTTAAACGCTCATGACAATACAGAAGGACATTCTTTTTTATGGTTTCAGTCAAATCATGAAGGTGAAATTATAGATCATATTCATAAAGCCATTGATAATGCTGATGGAATCATTATTAACCCAGGTGCTTTTACCCATTATTCTTATGCTATTAGAGATGCTATTACAACTGTAAATATCCCTACAGTAGAAGTGCATTTAAGTGATATCTATTCACGTGAAGATTTTAGAAAAAAATCTGTGATTAAAGATGCATGCATCGCTCAATATTTTGGATTAAAAAAATTAAGTTATTTAGAGGGGTTCAAAAAATTACTTACCGCTCTTCGATAGATTATTAGCTATGGTATTCCTGAATAGACTTTACTTTAATCTCTCGACCATTTAAACGAATAGCTCTTACTGCAGCTTCCGCACCAGAAAGAGTGGTTATGACTTGAATCCCTTTTTTTATACATGCTCTTCCAATTGATTCTTCATCATATCTTGCGGTTGCTCCCATTGGAGTATTGATAACTAAACTTATTTCATCATTTTTTATACTATCTACTACATTTGGCCTGCCTTCACCTACTTTAAATACTGAATTAACCTTAATCCCATTACGTTTCAATTCTTTAGTAGTACCTATAGTTGCAATAATATCAAATCCAAGTTCAGTTAAATCTCTAGCTGTACGAATTATATCAAGTTTATCAGCATCATTAACCGAAATAAAAACTTTTCCAGATTTAGGTATAGTATTCCCTGCGCTAATAGAAGCTCGTCTAAAAGATTCCCCCATTGTATTAGATATGCCCATTACTTCGCCTGTTGATTTCATCTCCGGACTTAAAAAAACAGATTCCTCAGGAAATTTATTAAAGGGAAGGACTGCTTCTTTTACAGATACGTGATTCATACTATCCCATTGATTTAAATCAAAATCTGCCAATGATTTTCCTGTAGCAATTTGTGAAGCAATTCTAGCAAGTGGAGTATTTGTAGCTTTGCTAACAAAAGGGACTGTGCGACTTGCCCTAGGATTTACTTCTAAAACATAAACTGTGCCATCTTTGTAGGCAAATTGCAAATTAATTAACCCTATGACATTTAATTCTAAAGCTAAAGATTTAGTTATCCTTATAATTTCATCCATTGCTTCAGTCGTAATACGATAAGGTGGCAATACACAAGCTGAATCACCTGAATGTATACCAGCTTCTTCAATATGTTGCATAATTGCACCAATATGAACTTCTATTCCATCACTTAACGCATCAACATCAAATTCAAACGCATCTTCTAAAAACTGATCAATCAGAATTGGGTGACCTTCAGTAACATCTGCATTTCTTGAGATATAGTTAACTAGTTGATCCTTAGAATAAACTATTTCCATTGCTCGACCACCTAATACATAACTTGGCCTAGCCAAAACGGGAAATCCAATTTTTTCAGCTACTGAAATCACTTCATCAAGTGTTCTCCCTGTCCCAAATTGAGGACAGGTAACATTAAGTTTATCTAAAATTTTTCCAAATTTTTCTCGATCTTCAGCTAAGTCAATATCTTTTGGTGAAGTTCCAATTATAGGGACTCCAGCATTTGCTAAATCATTCGCAATCTTTAGTGGAGTTTGTCCTCCAAACTGTACTAATACTCCATCGGGCTTTTCAAATTCAACTATATTAAGGACATCTTCAAATGTGACTGGCTCAAAATATAATCGGTCTACTAAATCAAAATCTGTACTCACCGTCTCAGGATTGCAATTAACCATTATAGTCTTTAAGCCTTGGTCTCTCAAACCAAAGACAGCTTGAACACAGCAGTAATCAAATTCAATTCCTTGACCAATTCTATTAGGACCTCCACCAAGGATAATAATTTTTTTACCTTCCAAAGGTTCTATTTCATTTTCATCATCATAAGTTGAGTAACAATAAGGTGTTTCTGCTTCAAATTCTGCAGCACATGTATCAACAACTTTAAATGAAGGAAGAATAGATTGTTGCTTGCGTAGCTTTCTAATCTCTATTTCGGTTTTTCCTTTAATTCTACCTATTTGCTTATCTGAAAAACCTTGTTGCTTTAATTCAAGTAGTTCTGAATTATTACTTGATTCAGCTAACATTTTAATTTGATTTAAAAACCATGGGTCTATTTTTGTGATATTAAATATATCTTCAATTGATTGACCCTCTAAAAAAGCCTGCCTAACTTTTAAAAGTCTAAAAGCAGTACCATATCTTAAAGTAGACATATCCAATGACCTTGCTCGATTTAAATCAGGATCACCTTTAGCAACAGGTTTTGACTCTAAACCATCAAGACCTACTTCTAAAGACCTATAGGCTTTTTGAAGTGATTCTCGAAATGTTCTACCAATTGACATTACCTCTCCAACACTCTGCATTTGAACACCTAAATGACCAGAGGCAGAAGGAAATTTTTCAAAATCAAATCGTGGTACTTTTGTAATTATATAATCAATTGTGGGCTCAAAAGCAGCTAATGTTTTTCCTGTAATATCATTAGGAATTTCATCTAATGTAAATCCAACCGCTAACTTTGCAGCTACTTTTGCAATAGGAAATCCAGTAGCTTTGGATGCAAGAGCTGATGATCGACTAACTCGAGGATTCATTTCAATAATAATCATACGACCATTGTCAGGGTTTACAGCAAACTGGACATTTGATCCGCCAGTCTCAACACCTATAGTTCTTAAACATTTTATTGCCCAATTTCGCATTTGTTGAAACTCTTTATCTGATAAAGTCATTGCGGGTGCAATAGTAACCGAATCTCCAGTATGAACTCCCATTGGGTCTATATTTTCTATAGAACAAATAATTATTACATTGTCAGCTTTATCACGAATTACCTCAAGTTCAAATTCTTTCCAACCAAGCAGTGATTCTTCAACTAATACTTCTGTAATTGGGCTCGCAGATAAACCATTCTCAATTAATTTTTGAAATTCATCGAAATTGTATGCAACAGAACCTCCGGTACCACCCATGGTAAATGAAGGTCTTATTATAATTGGGAAACTCATACTTGTGAGTAAAGCTTCAGCTTCTTTCCAAGTATTTACAAAGCCACCTTGAGCAGTCTCAATACCAACGGCGTCCATTGCTTCTTTAAAGCGCTCTCTATCTTCAGCTTTATCTATAGCATCAACCTGAGCACCTATTAATTTGACATCATATTTTTCTAGAATACCTTCTTTATGAAGAGCAATTGCAATATTGAGAGCCGTTTGCCCACCAACCGTTGGGAGGATAGCATCGGGTTTTTCTTTTTGAATAATTGCTTCAACATATTCAGGTGTAATTGGCTCAATGTATGTTGCATCAGCAAGCTCTGGATCTGTCATAATAGTAGCAGGATTAGAATTTACAAGAATAACTCTATACCCTTCTTCTTTTAGTGCTCGAGTTGCCTGTGTTCCCGAGTAGTCAAACTCACAGGCTTGGCCAATAATAATAGGTCCAGCACCAATAATTAAAATTGATTCTATATCTTTTCTTTTAGGCATTTATTTAATTATTAATGAAAACTTTATCATCAATACCTTGATTAATCACATAATTTGAAAAATTCATGGTTATTTCACCTTTGAACTCATCATTATTAAAACTTAGACCACTAGCTTTAGCTAAATCATTATCAGAGTTAAATACAATTTCATTATTAAAGTTATTTTTTATTCTACTAATCTCTTTAATTCCTATAATTAATTTTGTTTCTTCAGGAACCATTATATTATTAATGTTAATATAGTCTGTTTTTATTGATAAAAATTTTTCTGAATCCAAAAAAATTTCAACTTCTGTTATAATCCATTCTTTTGCATCAATCAGCAAGTTCATATTTAGATTAGGTTTTTCCGATTGATAATTTGCAATTGGTATATCTAAAGAATCAGGATTAACACTTCCTGATATAAAATAAAATTGCTTATTGTTCCGTATAGTGCGATTGACATTAATATTATCATAATTAAACATTTCAAATAAATCATTTGGGTTGTTATTAATTCCATTTTTTGGAATAATAGCAAAACCTTTAGTTTTAATATTTAATTTATTGGGTTTTTTAAAGAACATTTTAATTTTCTTTTTAGGCATTCTAAAACCTGTCATATTAATTTTTACGTTAATATCTACTTTATAATCATCAATCTTTGAAAATTCTTTAATAATTTTTTTTTGTATTTCTAAGAGTTCCGTGTTCTGAGCTGTAATTGGTAAAAATAAAATAATAATGATAATAAAATAATATCTTTTCATGATTTTATATCTTTATTTAAAAAAACAAAGGCAGAAATTCCAAAGAAAATTAAACTATAGGTAATGAGAACACTTAGTTTTTTACCAATTAGTAACCATGGTATTGGATCTTTAAATGCATCAAGCCACACATTAAAATAACTCACAAAAACATAAGGTTCTATTTTTGTAAAAAAATCCAATGGAATTGCAATGATTATATAACCAACGATGATTAAAAACATCGCACCAATAATTGGTCCAATGCCATTATTTACCATTGAAGAAAACATAAAACAAAGTGTCGAAACCATGCACATAACAACAATTGCTAATGAAAATGAAAGCAGCATTCTAATCCAGGCCTGCCCCTCATTTAATACAAGGATTCCATTGTCAAGAACAATTAAGTCACCTGTCCCAAGGACTAATGAACCAATCCCCAGACTCCAAAAAGCACAAAAAACAACAAGACCTGCAGAATAGATATAACTAGCTAATAATTTTGATAATAATATTTTTAACCTGCTAACTGGTCGAATCAAGGTAAGTCTAAATATACCATTTGACCCATCAGCTGCTACAGCATCACCTGCAGCTAAAGTAATTAAGAAAGGAATGTGAATCCAAAGTGCATTCATAATGATATATGTTGCGAGGAAAGCATTAACAATAGAACCAACAATCATAAAAGATCCTTCAAATCCTCGAGTATAATCGCTTTGTAAACTTTCACCTCCATACATGAATCCCCATAATATTAGAGGCATCAATATCGAAATACCAATAAAACCAATATAACTACGCCATCGCCCAGTAATAACCAGTAATTCATTATGAATTAAACTTAACATTAGACTTTACTTTTAATCCCTACTTTAGATAAGTAAAGGTCCTCTAAACTTGTTTTAGGAATTACGGCTGATACTAATATATCATTTTGTACTAATACCTGAACAAGCTCTGAAGTTTTGTCCGCACTAATACTTACTCTTAATATTCCCTCTTCTATATCAAAACGATGGACCCATTCATACTTTGATAATAGTTTTACTGATTTATCAGTTTGATCAACATGTACTTCTGTCATTAACATTTCTGAATCTCTAAGAAGGTCTTCTATTTTACCTTCAGTTATAAGTTCACCTAAGCTTATCATCGCTATATGAGAGCAAATCTTCTGAACTTCATCTAGTAAATGTGATGAAATAAATATTGTAATCCCTTCCGAACATAGCTCACCAACTAAATCTCTAATTTCTTTCATACCTTCTGGATCAAGACCATTTGTAGGTTCGTCTAAAATAAGCAACTTAGGGTTACCCATGAGAGCTTGTGCTATTCCAAGTCGTTGTTTCATTCCTTGAGAATATGTTTTTACTTTATCATTTCCACGATCGCCTAAACCTGTTCGGTCCAAAACTCTTTGTATGTGCGAAAATTGTGTTCCTTCCATCCTTGCTAACATTTTAAGATTAGTTTTCGCCGATAAATGTTTGTGGAAATCAGCTCTTTCAATTAACGCACCAACATCAGACAATGCTTTATTCCCCAACTTTTGGATGGAATTACCATTTATAAATACTTCGCCTATATCTGGAGATATTAATGCAGTCATCATTCGAATTGTTGTTGATTTTCCACTTCCATTTGGACCTAAAAAACCATAAACAGAGCCATTAGGAATTTGAAGACTTAAATTATTTACAGCTTTCCGTAAACCAAATGATTTAGTCAAATTATTAGCTTCGAGAATCATTTTGACATCAGTTTTATAAATTGTTCAAATAAATAACGACTATCATGAGGGCCTGGACTTGATTCAGGATGATATTGAACAGAAAATGCATCAACATCAGTGCATCGAATACCTTCTGAAGTTTTATCGTTCAAGTTTATATGCGTTGAAATAACATTCCTTGGGAGGGAGTTCAAATCCACAGCAAAACCATGATTTTGACTAGTGATCTCAATTTGTCCGGTCTTCATATTTTGGACAGGATGATTAATGCCACGATGACCAAATTTTAGTTTAAATGTTTTTGCACCTAAGGCTAATGATAATATTTGATGACCAAGACAAATACCAAAAATTGGCTTTTTACCCAATAACTCCTTAACCATTTCTATACCATATTTTACTGCTGATGGATCTCCAGGTCCATTGCTTAAGAAAATTCCATCGGGATTAAATTTTAATATTTCTGCTGCGGAAGTTTTACATGGGAAAATAGTAATATCACACCCTGATTCTTCCAATAGCCTAAGGATATTAAATTTTATACCATAATCAATAGCTGCAACTTTATATTTTTTTGAAGTAGAATTACTTTCCCAATGAAAAGATGATTGGGTAGAAACTATTTGTGCTAAATCTAGTCCTACCATTGTTGGAACTTTAGAAAGTTTTTCTTTTAAACTTTCTATATTTAAATCAATAGATGATATAATACCATTCATAGCTCCATGATCTCTAATATGTCGCGTCACGGATCTAGTATCAATATTACGAATGCCAACAATCTTATGATCTTTTAAATAGTTTCCAATAGGTTGATCAGCGCGCCAATTGGATGGTACATCAGATTCTTCTTTAATGATAAACCCAGAAACTTGTATGCGATCAGACTCTATATCTTCTTTATTTATTCCATAATTTCCAATATGGGGAGCAGTCATTGTAACAATTTGTTTACAGTATGAAGGATCTGTCAGTATTTCTTGATATCCTGACATTCCAGTATTAAAACAAACTTCTCCAACAGTTTCACCTTCATAACCAAATGAACTTCCATGGAATTCGCGCCCATCCTCAAGTAATAAGATTGCCTGTCTTTCTTTATTCATATTTTATACACTCTTATAAGTGTGATTGATTTTTTATTGAATGAGATAAAAAAAAGTTGGGCCAAATTGGTTTTTATTTGACCCTTCATGATTATTCAACCACCTTAGTGGTAAAAAACAAAAAACGACCACCCTTAAACAAAAGAGTGGCCGTTTTAAAAATATCCATGCTGGAAATTGTTAACTTTTTATGAAAGATGAAACAGTATTAATTACAATTTTATATTTTTTTCTATTACTAAAGAAGCAACAATTAAATCCTGAATAGCATTTCCTATCGAATTAAATAATGTTATTTCGGATTGCTTTGTCCTTCCGACAATTTTTTTATCAATCAACTCACCAAGTTCACCTTCAATATTATTCCAATTATATTTCCCCTCATTAACTGGAATAATGATATCTCCAGCTTCTAGTTTACTCGATGATAATTCATCAATATATACTTTTGATGATATAATAACTGATGTATCTAACTCTCTTGTATTGGGTCTATGTGCACCCACAGCATTTATATGAACACCTGGTTTAATATTTTCTATGTTAAACAACGGTTCTTCGCTTGTAGTTGCTGTACATATTATATCCGCATCGTCTAGATTCGAAATTTTTCCTGGTTGGACAATATCACCATATTCATCACAAAAAATTTTAGTTTGTTCTTCCGTTCTTCCAATTATAAATATGGATGATAAGTCTCGCACACAACAAATAGCCTCAAGTTGGGATCTTGCCTGAGCTCCTGTACCAAAAATAAAAGCGCATTTAGAATCTTTATTTGATAAAATATCAGTTGCTAGTCCAGAAGCCGCACCGGTTCGTAGTGAAGTAACACATTTCCCCTCAATTAAAGCCAAGGGATTTCCT